>ERZ772882.46-NODE-46-length-152168-cov-21.515742_pt1 | contig 152168 bp, 185 predicted proteins | sample MGYA00580576_ERZ772882 | MGnify/ENA primary metagenome ERZ772882 (study PRJEB29015, sample SAMEA2737658) | human gut metagenome | biome: human gut; feature: human-associated habitat; material: faeces | place: China | collected 2012 ... | reverse complement strand
AGCTGTGCAAAATTGCAAGAGTATCCGTTCCTGCAGATGATAGAGAATATATTCTGCACTATATTCTCGTTCAGGGACTAATAAGTTGCCCAAAGCGAAATGATACAAAGTGCTTGTGGGTCAATTTTATAGAGAAAGACGGAAAAGAAGCACTTCGTTTGAATGAAGTTGACTGTCAAGAATTAGCGTATGTATATCTGAATTGGAAAGGCAAAGAAGAATTTAAGAGATGCACTCGCTGTGGTAAACTAATGAAGCGCAAAGCAAGCGATAACGTCTGTACCGACTGCTCTCTTGCAGCTTCTCCCCCACTGCAAATATGGTGCATTGATTGCGGTGAAGTAGTTGAGGTAAGCGAATTTGATAATGAGACTTGCAGGTGCCAGACATGTAAAGAAAAACACGATAAAAAGCTGAAATCGTTACAAAATAAACGTGCATATGAAAAACGGAAGAATAAAATTCAGTAGGTCGCCCATTTTGACACAATACAAAATTATAGCCTCATGCAAAAATCATACGCATTTGCATGAGGCTATGCGAAAAATCAGGGGTCGAAAAATTCCTAATGGATAGTATACATGAAGCTGTATTCTATACATTGACACGAATTTTTACTAAGAAAAAGAACGAAACGGAGGAAAACGTATATGTCAGAAGAACTATTTGTAAGCATTCCAGAGTCTATCGCGAATCTGCAGCTCCCAAACCCGGAGCTAAGAAATTATTATAAGGATATTGAGAATCGCATTCTTTATATTGATGAGCAGATTGATGAGAATCTTCTAGAACTATCTAAGGAGATTATTCGCTGGAACAAGGAGGACAAAGATATTCCTGTTGAACAGCGTGTGCCAATTAAGATTTGCATTGACACTCCGGGCGGTGATGTATCTGTAACATGGAGCTTTATTAAGCTTATTGAGATTAGTAAAACGCCTGTTTGGACAATTAATCTATGCTGCGCTTACTCTGCTGGCGCTGATATTCTCGCTGCAGGGCATAAGCGTTATGCAATGCCGGGTAGCTCTGTGCTAATTCATTCTGGGTCTTGTTACTATGGCGGCACTCAGGAGCAGGCAGAGTCAATGAAGAAGTTCGGTGACAAACTCGTAAAGAAAGTAACTGATTTCTTCATTGCGCATACAAATGTAGATCCAAAGGTGTTCAAGAAGAGAGCTCCTTATGATTGGTATCTTGATGAGGATGATGCGCTTGAGCAAGGTATTATTGACGAAGTTGTGAGTGATATTGACGAGCTATTCTAATCTGGAGGGCATATATGGCTACTAAAAAGAAAACAGTCATTAATGAATATGGGGATGCACCAAGAGACATTGAAGGGCATCCATTTTATGGGTTAGCAATGGACGAATCCCAAAAAGAATTTGTGAATGCTATTTTGAACCCAGACAAGCTGGTTGTGTTCGCCAATTCCAAAGCAGGAAGTGGCAAAACACTTATGGCAGTTGCTGCAGCAAACCTTTTGGTTCAGCATAATGCGTATGACGGGATTGTCTATATTGTTAGTCCTGTGCAGGAAGAAAAATTAGGGTTTTTGCCGGGTAGCGCAGATGAAAAAATTTCTATTTATACTGCTCCTTTATATGACGCTCTAGTAAAGCTTGGTATTAATCCATATACGGCTATTATTCAGGAAGGTGTAGAAAACCAAAAGAATGGTACTGGCTATATTGATTGCGTATCTCATGTGTACTTGCGTGGATGCAATTTAGAGAACAAGGTGGTTATTGTTGAGGAAACTCAGAATATGTATGTAGACGAACTAAAAAAAGTGCTTACGAGAGTTTCTGATACATCGAAAACTATAGTTATCGGACATAGCGGCCAATGCGACCTGTACCATCATCCAGAGAATAGCGGATTCGTTAAATATATTGAACATTTTAAAGATAAAGATTATGCCCAAGTTTGCGAGCTAAATATCAACCATCGCGGTATTGTTAGTTCGTGGGCAGATGAACTATAAAATACAAAGGAGAAAAGATTATGGCAGCAAAAATTCAGAGCAAGTACACAGTTCAGGCAAATGGAATTCTTCACATTCAAGACAATCAGGTGTTTGTTGAGAACGACGACACTGGCGAATATATTCCGCTAATTAGTCTATTTGCGGATTTTAATGATAAAGACGTTAAGCTCAGTATTGCTTATGGCGAAGAGCTTGCGTAAGTATTGATTAATATTATATAAAAGGAACAAGAAAGGGAGATTGAAATGGTTTATAAACAGAAAGATCTAGTTAAAATGGTAGCAAAGGAATCTGGGTATTATCAGGGTGCAGTGAAGGACATTTATGATGCGACTTTTGCTGTAATTACTCAGCTACTATCGGAGTCTGCACCTGACAATCTGGCAACAATTAAGCTATTTGAAGGGCTTAATATTAATGCTAAGTTTTTTAAGGGAAAGGAAACTTTCAAGCCAAGAACTGGTGAGAGAACGGTTAGTGATGACCATATTTATCCGGTGGCTAAGTTTACACAGGCATATCAGTTAAAAATTAGAGCAGCATGCAATGAGAACATTAAAGGCGAGGAATAATCCTCGTCTTTTTGTTATATGCGAGAAAGGACAAAAGGAATGGAGATAATTAACTTTAATCCCGCGCAAGAGAGCGAAGAACAGTATATTTACCGCATTTGTTCGCTAAAAGAGTCATCTGGTATGACGTGGCAGCAAGTTGCGGACATTATTAATGCTGCTCTCGATCAAAACTACGGGGAGTCCGCTTATCGTAAAAAATATCAAATGTTTCAGCATGGTCTTAAGAGCTGCGAGAAGCAAGTTTTTACAGATGACGAGTATCTGAAAAAGATTCAAGCGGAGAGAGAAGAACTTTATAAGGTTAAAAAGCAGTTTCAAGACCAGAGAAGAGAATATAATAAGCTGCTTGCAAGTGATGCGAGAGCCGAACATTTGACAGAAAAATTAATTGAAGCGGCTGAGAATTTAAGCAAAGACAAGTTTTTGAGTACGAATCAAATTTTGCCTGTTGGTTCTAATGAAGAAGCAGTTCTTGTCTTGACAGACTGGCATTTCGGCATGGTTGCAGATAATATCTGGAATAAATATGATACAAATGAGTGTCTAGCCCGTGTTAACACTTTATTCAAGAAAGCAAGCGAATATTTAAAGCTACATTGGATAAGAACTCTTCATGTTGTATTACTTGGAGATTTTATACACGGAAGCATACATACTTCTGCAAGAGTTGCCTCTGAAGAAGATACTTGTGACCAGTTGATGGAAGTGTCTGAAATTTTAGCGGAACTTATTAATGGGCTGTCACAAAATGTTAATGATGTGTATGTTTATTCTACTTATGGAAATCATGCGAGAACAGTACAAAATAAGAATGATAGCATCCATTCAGACAATATGGAGAAGATTATTCCTTGGTGGATTAAACAAAGACTTGCTAAGAATTACAAGGTTCATGTTCGCGACAATAATATTAATGAGTTTATTTTCTTTAATGTACTCGGTCATGATATCGTTGCAGTTCATGGAGACCTAGAACGCTTCAATAAACTTGGGGTGGATATGCACACCCTGTTTGGCAAGAAATATGGACTCGATGTTGAATATGTGTTTTCTGGGGATAAGCATCACTCTGAGACAATTGATTCTTATGGAATTGATAATGTAATGGTGAGCTCCTTGTGTGGAACTGATGACTACGCCAATAATAAGAGATTATATGCAAATCCTGCTCAAACTTTGTGCATTTTTAACAAAGAAGATGGGAAAATTTGCACTTATAATATTAAACTTTAAGGAACAAGAAATTATGAAGGAGAAATAAAAAATGGAACAAAAGAGTACAAAATTAATCTTTAATCCGGGCTGTGCTCGTAGACTCCTTAAGATGGGTTGCACTATTTGTGATATCAAGCCGTCCAAGGAGAATCCAAAAGATAAAACAGTATTTGTGTTTGTTAAGGATGCAAAATTTGACGCAGCTATTGCTGAGATCGATCAGCAAATTAAGGAAACAAAGAAAGAAGCAGTAGAATAATAAATTTATTAAAAAGAACAAAGGGAGTGATAATAGATGCCAACTACTGCAAAAAAACCCGGAAGAAAACCAACCGGTGCAAAAAAAGCTGGTAGGCCAAAACCAAAAGTTGAAGAGCCAAGTTATCTTTGCCCTTATTGCAATACAGTGAAGAAAAGGTCTGAATATTATGTGAGTACAGATCCGTTGGTTAGGACTGGGGTTACGAACATGTGTAAGGACTGCGCGAAGAAAATAGCAAGGAACTATGACCCAAAAACTGGACAATATGGAGATTGCACAAAGGAATCAATTATTGAGGCCCTAGAAAGGTTGGATAAGCCATTTTTCGAAAATCTGTTTAATTCCAGTTATGTGGAAGGGAATGACCCTAGCAATAGAGCTCTTCACGGAGACACATGGGAAGCTTATATTAAAAATATTTGCTCATTGAAACAATATAAAACTTTAAGATGGCATGATGGAGATATAGGAAAAAGAGTTAATTTGACATCGGATGATTCTGATACATATGTTGTTACTGAAGATCGAAAGAAAGAAATTGAGCGAGAATATGCAATTAATAGGAAGGATGCAATTAGAATAATTGGATATGACCCATTTGCAAAATATCCAATTGAGGAAGACAAACCAGTTCTGTATGCGCAGTTGATTAGTTTTATTGATGATGAAACGAAAAATGACGGAATGAAAATGAACGCAGTTATTCAGATAGTTAAAGCGTTTAATCAAATACAAAAGATTAATGACGCTATTGATAAGTTATCTTCAAATATTTCAAAATTAAACAATAATAATGGTATTATCAAGCAACATGCTGACACAATATCAAAACTATTAAGTGGCGCGAATGCGTTAGCTAAGGATAATGGCATTAGTATTAATTATAACAATTCTAAAAGCAAAGGGCAGAACACTCTTACTGGGAAGATGAAAGAATTAGATTTGATAGGATTTAGAAACGCTAAGATTAATACTTATGACATTGATTACTGTAGAGGCATGCAACAAGTTGCTGAAATTAGTGCGAAAGCGCAAATTGACCAAATTGGATTTGATGAGAATGTAATGAATGAAATTGGAAATATTAGAAGGGAATTGGTTGATAGCTTAACTAAAGAAAGAGACAAGGCGCAAGAGAGAGCAAGAGTTTTATTGGTTGAAAATAAGGATTTAAAAGACTTTTTAAAGGGAAAAGGGTTTATTGATGAAAATGGGCAGGTGGTCGACAATGAGTGACATCCTGTCATATAATGAATCTTTGATTAAAGATTATAAAACTTTTAATGACATCATTGAAGATTATGGATATGATCACCCATTTGTTCGTCCAAACTTATATAACATGACAACTAAAAAATATAATGAAAAATTTGAGCTCGCTGAATTTTTACAATGGGGACGGAGAAATCCAACTAGATTTTGCGAGGAAATTTTTAATGTTCAGTTGTTAGATTATCAAAGATATTGTTTTGACTCCACTTGGACTACCCCATTTTCTGTATGGGCATGCTCAAGAAACGGCGGTAAAAGTATTTTGGCCTCTTTATTTGTGATGGACAAAATGATGTTAATCCCTAATTTTAAAGCATATATTCTTGCAGGTGTCGGCTCTCAAAGTATTGAAATGTTTTTAAAAATGGAAGCGTTTGCTCTTAAAAATATATCTTCATTTACAAATTTAAATGATATATTCCAGAGCAATGTGGTAAAAAATCAAGCAAATTCAAATGGGTGGATACACAATCCTGCTTCATATACAGTGAGGACTTATGGCGGCTCTCAGTGTTTTACTTTAAATGGAAACTTTGACAATAACAGATCGAAGCGAAGCAATCTCAATGTGTACGATGAAGCAATGAATGCCCCAGACGAACTGTTTCACACATCTGAGCCATTCACAACTCAGAACTCTGAATTCAAAGCAGGCAAAGGATTTAGTGCAGAAGATTTGTTGATGGAGCCAACGCCGTTTCCAAACCAGTTGTTGTATTGCTCGTCGGCCGGACGCACAGACCAGTATTTCTTTAAGAAATATAGAGAATTCTCTATTAAAATGTTTGCAGGAGATAAGAGGTATTTCTGTGCAGATATTTCTAGTGATGTAGTTATTGGGGCGACGATGCATGGAAAGCTTTGGCCGGTTCCACTTTTGACACAAGAAAAGGTAGATCAAGCTATGCGAGAAGATAAAGAAGCAGCCTTGAGAGAATATAAAAATATTTTTACTTCTGAAGGCGGAGACGGACAGGCAATAAAAAGAGCTACTATTATTAGGAACTCTGTGTCGCGTCCACCGAAGCTTAGAAGCGATGATCCAAATAGTAAATGGGCGCTTCTTTTTGATAGCGCTAGAGCAAAGGACAACTCCGTTGTGTTATGTGCTGAATATATTAATGATCCAGTAGTCGGTTGGAAAATGAAGATACAGAATGTCGTAAACTTATTAAATGCTATGAAAAAGCACAAAACGCCGATGACTACACCAAATCAAATCAGAGAAGTGAAGAGACTTCTACTGGCATATAATGGAGAAGGCGTAGCAGATTACGAAAATATTTTGGGGTTTTGGATTGATGCAGGCTCAGGCGGAGCAGGTGTTAATATTAGTGACTTTTTTTGGGAAGATTGGGAAGACGATAATGGAATTATGCATAGAGGTATGATTGACAAAGAGTATAGTCCAGAGGAAGTAAGACTTTACCCAAATGCAATTCCTGATAAAATGAGGCTTCTTCAGCCAACTAAGTACAAAGTTGAAATGTTTAGGGCACTCATTGAAATGATGGATATGAATCTGATTGAATGGCCTGTTGAATATGACAATAGAGGATATCTCAATGTTATGTATGATTTGAATACAAAAACAGGAGAAAAGGTTCCAAGATATAGTGAACCGACTGATAAAGAAGTTAAAGAGTTAGAAAAGAAAGGGATTCAAATTGTACGAGAAATATATAATTTAGATCAGGATGAAGAAATCGCATTAAAACAGATTGATCTAATGAAGACAGAGCTCGTTAATATTTATAGATTTAAACAAGCTTCAGGCGGGGATAGATTTGATCTCCCGTCTGGCTCAAAGTTAAACGATGACCGTGCCTACGTATGCGCAATGGGAGCCTATCTATTACAGCAACTTAGAAGAGATCATCTTGTAAATAAAAAACGCCCAAGTAGTGCGAATATGTTAGAGCAATTCAAAATTAGAGCCCCTCAAAAACCGGGTGGCTTATTTAACTAAGGAAGGCGGTGAAATAATTGCCAATAAAACAAAATGATAATAAAGTTGAGCATGGAACAGCTCATTCCACAAAAGAGATTGCGGATTTCACCGCAAAACAGCAGCAGATTGAACAGTTTAAGCAGGCGGCTAAGGCGGCACTTCAACTACTAGATCTGCAGAATATTCCAAGCAAAACGTATACGGTGTATTCTAAGGATTCTTTAAGAACTTATCTTAAGAACCCACTTTCGGACACCAACCAGAAAAACTTAAGGAAGCTGAGTCAGTATTTGTATGTTTTGAGTGCACAATATAGAAGAATTATTTCATATTTTGCGACGCATATAGATTTGACAGCTTATAATGTTATTCCTAATATTTCAATGACTGAAGATAATGATGATGAAAAAGTACTTCAGAACTATGAGTCAACGTTGAAGTGGATCGAAAAGATGAACCTACAAGGTCAAATCCATGGGATATTAACCACATGTCTTCGTGAAGATTGCTTCTTTGGGTATATTTATTACGAGGATGGCGAAGAACAGGATAGAAATTCGTTTATTATTATTCCGTTGGATGCGGATTATTGCAAGATTAGCTCAGTGAACTATAATGGAACGCTTAATTGTGCATTTGACTTTTCATTTTTCGACGGCTCTTCAAATAAGGTATATCTAGATTATTGGGATAAAGAATTCACAACAGGATACAATGCCTATAAAAATGATAGCAAACAGAGATGGGCCGAGCTTGACCCTGAGAGAACCGTTGTGTTTAAAATGGATTATGACCAGCTAGATAGGGTTATTCCTCCGTTTGCAAGTTTATTTGAGGATGTTATTGACTTAATTGACCTTCGTGGAATTACTAGTGTAAAAGACCAGCTTTCAATTTATAAGTTGCTAGTCGCAAAGATTGACACGCTGTCAAATACTAGTAGTCCAGATGATTTTGAAGTAAGTCTTGACCTTGCGGTTGATTTTTATAACAAAATTAATCAGATTCTTCCAGAAGAAATTGGACTTGCTCTGTCTCCTATGGAGATTGAACCGATCACATTCGATAAGGACGCAACCGATGAAACGAATAGTATTTCCAAGGCAAATAAGAACCTTTGGGAGTCTGCTGGCGTCAGTCAGATTATGGACAATTCAAAGCTTACTGGTTCTACTGCTGTAACTGCCGCAATGAGATTTGATGCGCTCTTTATCCAAAAGCCTTTGCTGTGGCAGATTGAAGCGAGAGTTAATATGTTCTTGGATTATGTACTCCCTGACAATGGAATGCGCGTGAAATATATGCAAGTTACTCCATATTTGAAGGATGAAGTTATTAAAAACGTTAAAGAGGCTTGCACGTTGGGGCTTCCAATGAAAACTCAGCTTGCTTCTTTAATGGGCATGAGTCCTTTAGATATGAATTCTATGCTATATCTTGAGAATGATATTTTGAAGCTTCAAGATAAGATGATTCCACTGCAAAGTACTTACACTCAGACTGGTAGCTCTGATACCGGAGGAGCTCCTACAAAATCCCTTGGCGACCTTACTGATGACGGAGAGGCTAGTATTGACAAGAGAGATAAAGCTAATTAAAGGAGGTATACGTCAATGAATAATCAAAAATTTATTGTAACAAAAGACAAAGCGACCGCTGAGTTTTTTATTGCTTCTGGGATTAAGCTTGTGTCTCAAATTGGGGATACTTATACATTTTTGAATCAGCCTCCAAAGCATTTTAGTTTTAGAGAGACGGACAAAGGAAAGTATTGCTTTAGTAATATTTTAAGCATGTAAGCTCCTTCCGAGCTTCACATAGATATTTTAATGAAAGGAGGGAGAATATATGCGTACATTTTATACAATAGATGACTTGTATAAGTTCTGTAAAGAGAACAATTTTTCTAAGTTTAGTTCTAAAGAACATGGTAATCAACCACTAGTTTTACAATCTATTGAATCTTTTGAAGCAGATAATAGCCACGATGGGCTGCTTGATGTAAAACTTAAAGCTTGTCATGTCGGGGTTAATAGGAATCAGTCCTCAATTTCTGAAGATACGATGCAAAAACATATGAGCTCGTTTAAGGGACGTCCGATTCTTGGTTCAATCTTTAAGGCAGATACTGGGGAGTATGAATTCCATTCGCATGATATGGAGATTGACGAAGAAGGAAATGTCGAATATATTGAACAGCCGGTTGGTGTTATTAGTCAGGTGAAAGAACCATATCTAGAATATGATAAAGAGAATGATAAGACATATTTGATGGTTGAAGGTCATATCTTCGAAGACTATTCTAAGGCTGCAGAAATTTTGCAAAGGCATAAAACTTGTAAGTGTTCTGTCGAAATTGCAGTTGATGAAATGAGTTGGAATGCTGATGAGAATTATCTCTCTATTGATTCATTTACTTTTCGTGGAGTGACTGTCCTTGGATATGAGCAAGATGGAAAAACTGCTATTGAAGAAGGCATGAAAGGGTCAAAGATTACTATTGAAGACTTTAGTGAGAAAAATAGTATGTTTACTCAGGACTATCAAAATAAATTGCTTGATACGTTAGAAAAGCTAAATACTACGCTTTCTGCGTTTCAAAATAAGGACTTTGAACAGAAGGGAGTGAAGGAAGAAATGAACAAGTTAGAAACCCTGATGGAAGAATATAGTGTAACTATGGAAGACATTGATTTTGAGGTCGATGGTCTAGATGACGACGAACTCACTGCTGCTTTTGAGGAGCATTTTGGTAAGTCTCAGTTTGACGAAGGCGATGATGCGGCTGACGATGGTAGTACTGATACTAGTTCTACTGATACATCTGATACTGGTTCAGGAACAGGTACTGATCCAAGTGAGAGTGAAGGCTCCGAAACCACAGACCCCGAGCCGCAGGATGACCCAAAAGAGGAAGATGAACCAGAACCTGTAACAGATGACGATGACTCTAAGGGCAAGAAGAAATATTCTATTGACGAAAATGGTGATATGACTCTTACTTGGCAGATTTCTCATGAGGATATTAGAAATAGTCTATATAATCTCATGGCAGCCGAAGGTGAATATCCATGGATCGTAAATACATACGACAATAGCTTTATTTATCAGAGCTGGGAAGACGGCAGATTCTATAAGCGTGGCTATTCTGTCGATGGTGATAATGTCGCTCTTGGCGATGATATTGTTGAAGTGTTTAGTGAATGGCTAACTCAGGAAGAGAAAGATGCTATTGCTGCACTTAAGGCTGATTACGCAAAGCTTAAGGAATTTAAGGAAAGTGCTGAACTCGCTGAGGTGAATGCCAAGAAGGACGCAATCTTTGAGCGTGAGGAATATTCTGTTCTTGCTGATGATACAGCTTTTGCTGAACTGAAGAAGAATGCAGAAAAGTATTCTGTTGAAGAGGTTGAAGAGAAGGCGAAGGTTATCTTTGCTGATTATGTTATGCAGAAGGGTCAGTTTGCTCTAGAGCATAAGGACGAAAAGAAACCTACCAAGAAGGTTGGCGTTAATTTCGATAAGCCAGCGAAGAAAAAGGCGTATGGCAATCTATTCAACGACTAATAAGATAAATATTATGTTAAAACAAGACAATCAGGGATGATGTCTTTTTTATTTTAAAAAATTTAACTATGAAAGGATGAAATTAACTATGGCAAATGTTTTTGACAATGTCAAGGGAGTCGCCCACGTCGTTTGTGAGTCAAGCCTCCTAAAGGCCACAGAAGTTGGTCATATTCTAAGCATGCAGTGCCACAAGGATCTAGATAATGGTTCTATCGTTGCAAGAGGTGCTTTTGTTGAGGAGCAGGTCTTTAAGACTGCTGATTATGCTGCTGGCCAGAAGCCATATCTAGTGCTTACTACCCCAATCGGCTATAATTCCGACAGAAAATATTATCAGGATGAGCAGTATTTCTATAATGCTACTGGTGAGATTGCTCGCTGCTATGAACTACACGTCGATGACATCTTCACTGTCTCTGCTGATGCTATCACTGCTCTAGCAACTGCTCCTGTCGTTGGCAATTATGTCAGCGTTGATGGTGGTCTCTACAAGGAAGCTGCCGAAGCTGCTCAGACTGGCTTTGTTGCTCAGATCATTGAGAAGGTCAACTACACCAATAGTGTTTCTTACAGACTTCATGTCGTAAGCCTAGGTGTCTAATTGAATATTGAGGAAGGAGGAAAATAATATGTCTAAGTTTATGAATTTTGATGCGCGTGTTCAGCATGCGTTTAATGATGATGTTAATGACTATGTTGCTTTCAACAAGCTAATGCTCGACGCTGCTCGTGGCACTGTCGAGAATTATTCTGCTAAGGAAGCAAATGACAAGATTGTAGAAGTTTTCCGCAATGTGATTGGTTGCGATGAGCACTCCACTAAGGCGGAGATCCGTAGAGGTATTCGTAGAAATCAGGCCGTTCTCTTTGATATTATTGAGGAGACCATTGATGACGCTCTAGTTAGCGGTTGGGAACAGAATCCTTTCTTCAGAGAGTATGTTGATGTTCGTAACCTCGCACTAGGCGATGCGAATGAGTTCTATGTGCCCGATAATAGCGTTCTAAGCGTTATGAAGGTTTCGGGCAACCACCACGACATTTTTCTAATGATTAGTGTCCGTACAAAGTAATTTGTATGTTAAATAACCCATTGAATTGCTGGAAGTTCCTAAAGCTATCTGTACCACAGCGTAGTGATGAAATGCACAAGTGCGATGGTGACGAAAGTAGAAAGAAACGGATAGATGGCACATGGTTAAATCCTAAATGCTGTAAAAATGGATAATCAGCAGCCAAGCCTCGAACAGAGGAAGGTTCAACGACTAAGTGCTCTGCAAGTGATTGGCAGAGACTGTGGTGGGCACCCTATTCAGAGGGTGGAGATATAGTCTGCTCTCTTTGGAAACAAAGAGGAGTTGATAACTCAAATAGGCGTAGCGTCCTATTTAAACAGAAAGGTATTCGTCAGAGACTCGGTGCTGGCAAGGTCTTCTCTATTGAGACTAGCTGGTATGCGGTTAAAACTTTAGCTGCCTGACAGCGAAAGCTGTCTGAATAAAATAACGCATTGAATTGCTGGAAAATCCTAAAGCTAGTTAAACTACAACATAATGCCTCAAATGGCATAGGTGTGAATGTTACGAAAGTAGAAAAAATTAACTAGATGATATATGGTTAAAGCCTAAGTATTAATGAAAATGGACAATCAGCAACCAAGGCCGAAAGGCAAGGCTCAACGACTAATAAGTCCTAAACTTTTAGGCATAGGATACAAGTGTTTGGTATCCGAAGTGGTGCGCGTCCGAAAGGATGAAGATATAGTCTGGTCTTTAGTGAAAACTAAAGGGCTTTAAGCCGATATAGGAGTAGCGTCCTATATCTAACATTGAACGAAAGGTTTACGCAGAATTTGAAAGACTCCTTACTGGCGTTGAAGATTTTGCAACTCTAGTCGGTAAGATTACCGAAGCTTTTGATCGTTATGTCAATCAGGCTCTTTATGAGGCTCTAATTGGCATTGGTAGCACCCTTGGGGCTCAGTGGTACAAGTCTTCTGCTATTAGCGAGGCTACTAAAGAGACTCTACGCACTCTATGCATGGATGTCGGCATGGCATCTGATTCTGAGGTTGTAATTATGGGTACTCGTGCAGCGCTTGCAAGCGTGTTTGCTCTTAATGATGTTTCTTGGGCATCTGGCGACATGAAGAATGAGATGTACACAACTGGACGTTTTGGTTATTGGGAAGGCATCCGTCTTGTGGAGCTAAAGCAGGGCTTCAAGCTAAACGATACCACTCAGTATCTAGTTGCCAATGATGTTCTATTCATCATGCCTGTTGGCATTGATCCTATGCTAAAGCTTGTCTATGAAGGTGATACTCGTATGTATCAGGTTCAGGACGCAGGTACTCATATGGATATGACATATGATTCTGAGGTTCAGACGAAGCTTGGCATTGGTGTTGTTACTAACGCTAAGTTTGGTTACTGGAAGATTGTTAAGTAATTATAGCAATACAAAATTATTTAAGGAATAAAAGGAGAAATTTAAATGGCAAATACAACAAGAACTAAAAATGCAGAGGTTGAAGCCACTGCAGAAAATGAAGCAGTAAAAGCAGCCCCAAAGAAGGCTCCTCGCAAATTTGCAATGGATGATCCAATCCTCTGCAAGTCTGTTACTTATGGTGAGCTTCTGCTTCCGGGCAAGAAGTCTCAGCTTTTGTATACATGGGCAAACTATGGAGATGCAACTGAGGTTGAATACCAAGACCTTCAGGCGCTAAGGTCTACGAGATCTGCATATCTAAATGCTCCATATTTTGTGATTGAAGACGAAGAGCTTCTTGATCAGTGGCCTGAGTTTAAGGCGCTGTATGATAAGGTGGCGGCGGTTGATGTAGATCATCTATTCAGCCTACCTATTAATCAGTTTAAGAAGAGACTTCGTGAAATCCCAGTTGGATTTAAGGATTCTGTAAAGAATATTGCAAGCGATATGGTTCGCAATGGTTCTTTGGATAGCCTTGCGAAGATTAATGCGCTGGACGAAATTCTTGGGACAGACATTAAGCTGCTCATTCAATAATACATAAGGAGGTTGGAATATGACTTCCTATGATGTGGTTTTTAAGCGCTTTCTTAATCGTATTACAGATTATGATCTTCCGCTTCTTCCAGAAGAAGATCTGGATGAGATGATGTGTGGTTGGTTAACAAGCGCTATCGCAAATTTTACTAGATGTAAGTCTGATTTGTCTGATAGAGATGACAAGAGTCAGACTTTTAATGCTGATTTGGCGAACTATGAGGTTGAGGCTTTGTCGCTATATATGGTTTGTGCGTGGCTAGATCAAAAGATTAATAGTGTACTGCTTACAAATCAACTCATTGGCGGTAAAGAAGAAAAATTGAAGTGATTTTCACATTCGGTTCGCTGCATATGGAAACGTTGCAGTGTATACTCTCGAATATGCTGGAATCCCCTTAGAGATGTAATACTAAAGCGGAAAGATGAGATATGCTTATACGTAAAAGTTTAAAAAGTTTACATATTGGGCAATCAGCAGGGAAAGACTGACGAGGTCTGCCCTCAACGACTAGAGCTGAAATGCTCGTAGGGCAAGTGCCCGAAGTGAGAGTCCCTAAACCGCGTTGTGCGGCATGGTGAATGATATAGTCTATGCTCTTATGAAAGTAAGAGAAATGATTGTTTTTGATTATTAAGACAGGACAGCGGTTTGGCCACCGTTTTGCAGTATACTCCTGTTGCGCAATTACTGTCTTTTTAATTTAGTTAACAGGAGGTTTTTTGAATATGAATATTATAACAAATGATGAAGAATACAAGATTATACGCATGTATAAGAATGGAATATGTGTTGACGATATGATGTCTGAGCTCCATTGCGAAGAGAGATATATTAGAACTGTTTTAAAGGAAAACTCTGTAGATAGACGATATAATTTTTTCTCTCATGAACTTTACGAGCGAATTATCTTTCTGTATCAAAAAGGATTTTCATTAAAGCGCATTTGTAATGACCTTATTGTTACGGAAACTGGGATCAACCACACATTAAAACGAAATGGCATTCAAAAGCGTTCATATAGCGAGAACAATAGAAAATATTCTTTAGACGAACACTATTTTGATAGTATAGATTGCCAAAATAAGGCGTACTTACTTGGACTTCTGTATGCTGATGGCTGCAACCATATTGAACATCATAGTGTGACATTGACCCTTCAAGAGTCTGATTTGTCCGTAGTTGAATTTATGAAGGAAGAATTAAATTATGGTGGCCCAATACGTTTTAATGAATTAACTAAGAAGAACCCAAATCATAAAAATCAATATATTTTGTGTATTAATAGCGAGTATTTATCGCAAAAATTATGTGAATTAGGTGTTATTAATGCAAAAAGCTTAGTTTTAACATTTCCAAGGTGGTTGGATCGTTCTTTGTATTCATCATTTGTAAGAGGGTATTTTGATGGAGATGGGTGCGTTTATTATGATACAAAAAGAAACAAATGTCAAACGCAAACAGTTGGAACAAGAGATATGTGCGACAATATATCCAAGATATTGCATGAGTTTGGGTGCAAAAACAATATAAAACATCCAAAGATATGTAATCCAAATACATTTATTGTCTCGACATGTGGAAATAAATCTAGTCTTGCGTTTTTGTCTTGGATGTATGACAATGCAGATTTTTATATGGAAAGAAAATATCAAAAATATTTATATTTCAAAGAACAATATTTATCAGAATCAATTACTTAATCAAATTAACGAAGTGATTAAGAAATAAAACAGATTATAGCCAAGCAAATCAACTAGAAACACTAAAAGCTCTCAGGGACGCTACGTTTACCGAAGCTAGAAAACTACCACGTGACTATAGTTATGTGACAAATGATTATTTTGGTTAAGGGTGGTGTTGCGTATGAACTTTAAATACGGGGCACTGCCTCAAAACCAAATACATGAAGAAAAAGTCCGTCTTCAAGGGGCAATTTATAAGTTGCTTCCATATAAAGAGGACGGCTATGAATTATTGGACGCATATTTCCAAGCTCTTTTACAGCGCATTAGCGGACTGAATAGCCTGTTTATGGAACAGCCTAAAATTATAACATTAATGAGTATCTTAGAGTCGGCTCGTTATGAGACTGATTTTCTTAAGTATAGAAAGGATATTTTAGATGCGTGTTCACTCGTAAATGAGATTGAGGAGTGTGATTCAGGTGTATGATTTATTTAATAATCGGATGAAACTCCAAGGTCGCAATGTGGGAGAAGCGTTGAAACGTCAGTCAGATAAAGTTATGGATGTTACATTTACAAATGATGTGGCGTATCGTAAATGTTATCTGCAAGACAAAGATGTTATTTTCCCAGAGCAAACGCTCGCTGGCTATAAGAAAGCAAAAGCGGTATTTAATGGCAAGGAAGTATATAATCCACAAAAACTTATGGGCTTTGAGCCTATAGATGCCAAGTATCAGATCCATACCTACGTAAATATTTCCTCAGATCAAGTAGATTACTACTTGCAATTCAGGCCATTAGAACATGGCAGGAATCCAAATGTAAGAGTTGGATCGTACATTTTTGTACCAAATGATCTTGGTATTTACGAACTGTGGCTTATTGTCGCTCGTGATGATAGACCACAGTTTCCACAATTTTATATTTTGAAATGTAATCTTTTGTTAAAATGGGAAATTGGTGAAAAAGATTGGCCTTCTTTTGAAGGAAGGCACGTTGATGTTGGTTCATACGTCTCGTGGGCTGTGCAAAGAACGCAGAGTTCGTACAACAGTGGCGTCTGGATGGACTATTATGTTCAAAGTGTAGAGAACCAACTGAAAGCAATTGTGCCAACAAACCAAGATACCCATACAATTAAATATGACGAAAATTTTACAATTAGTGATAATCCTCTGAGAAGAGTTGTGTGGCGTGTTTCAAAGGTTGAGAATACAACGACTTTTGGCCTTACAAAACTTACTTTCACACAAGAGCTTGAGCACGATCCAGTAGATAATGTTTCTTGGATCAATTTCGCAAGCAATAACTTCTCCGATAGTGCAACTGGCGCAGAGTATGATTATTACAAGCCAAGGACTAATGATAGTGATATCCACTCTCCTGTCTCTTTGGAAAATATAGACGAAAGTGTAATCTCTTACACTGGTGTAGCGCCAGTTATGAAAACTGGTGGCAGTTATAAGACATTTACTGCGAACATATATAAGGATGGGCAACTATCTTCTAGTAAGCCATATTGGAGCTTGGAGTATGCGAAGAATGATACAATAATTTGCCATGTTGAGTTCATGTATGTGAATGATGAGCTTGTTTGCGACAATAGTAATAATGATTTTATTGTTGACAAAAACAAAATCATTTATATGGATGAAAAGGAAAAATTGTTTGGTATTCAGTATTTGTATGACGCAAGTAAGCCAATGAACTTAAAGTTGAAGTGTCTACAAGTGCTTAATATGTTAGGTGGTATTATAACTATTAAAGCTAGTGGCAGCCTCGTAGATAACACCCAGTCTGCTATTTTGGCAGTGGAGGTGGAAGGTCTATGATTACTCAAATGGGACGTGATTTGCAAAATCTCGATGATGATATTTTGTATGCAAAACGCCAAATCAAGGAAAAGCTTTGTAAGGATTTGGACATAATTCAATATTTACACAATCTTGAATTAGAAAGGGCCGACGCAGAGCCAGAAGATTATTTTAATTGTAATATCTATCCTTTTATTAGAATTCCGGGAACGCAAGATAAAGTGAAGAATTTTATATGTTTTTCTGTGGACGATCAAGAATCAATGCGTTACAATGAAGTGATGAAGATGCAATATATTCAATTCGTTGTTTTCTGTCATGGTGATGATATTGATACTGGAGTAGGAATTCCTAGACACGATTTGTTGGGATATTTCATAAGAGACGTCTTCAACTGGAGCAATTTACTTGGTATGAAGCTTAAGCTTGTCTATAATAGAGAAAGCATAATGGACAACGACTATTATTGTCGTACATTAAAATTTGAAGCTATTAAGCCTAATATGAGACTTAATAGTGGGAAACTGATGCCTCAGCCAAGAATGAACGACGAGGTAGATGAGCATGGATTTATTAGAGCTTGATACATTGGGTCTTTATTTTGGAGATCCGTATGTAATCAACGAAAATGTTTCTGTCCTGCAGCCTACTATCGGTGATATCTCAAAATACGGCGAAAAAAACTACTTCAGTCTTATCCACACGATCACGGCGATCCCTAGCGACTTAAAGAGCCAATTATGGGATATGGGGCTTGATTGGGAGGAAGTTGAAGATTTTCAATTATTCATGATGTTAGCTCCAACGCTTAATGTCGAGTCAACTAGAATTATTTTAGGAAATATAGACTTGTCTAAATTAAGACCGTATAAAAATAATCAGAATGGCCAGATTGTCCTTGCTGACAAAGATACTGGGCTGGTTATTGATATGCTTATTTATGAGCGTATTGTGAATTACTTGCGTAAAGTTCATGGACTGAAAAAGAAAGTGGAACACGCAGGCAATAAATATACGAAAAAAATTCTTATTGACGAAGACAGGATGCGAATTGAAGCGAACAAGAATAAACCTTATAAATCTTTTCTAACTCCCCTAGTTTCGTCTGTAAAGTGTCGTATGGGATATACAAAAGATTATGTTAGAAATATGCAGGTGTTTGAATTCTTTGATGACGTTCAAAGATTGAACGTGATTAACAATGCTGACGCATTATTGCGCGGCATGTATTCAGGCATGATTGATACAAAGAAAATTCAAAAATCAGAATTAAATTGGATGAGAGAGCTAGATAAAGACTAGCTCTTTTATTATATTAAAAATTAAAAATATTATTTTATGGAGGTAATTTATTATGGCATTTGATCTTAATAATTTTGTCATTGATCGCGTCATGAGGGGCGTCGCTCTTTCACAGACTGATGGCTCTGTGCTCTTTTCTCTAAATCAAGTTACTAACCCCACTCTGACTGTTAGCTCTGAATCGACGGACGCGGTGGACGCATTAGGTACGCCCATTGCTACATTTTATCGTGCTAAAAGTGCTGAGTTTAGTGCGGAAAATGCAATTTTCGATATGAATCTTCTTGCCACTCAGTCTGGCACTGCCAAGCAGGTCGCTACGGATCAGAACAAGATTGTTACTCCTGCTTTTGAGACAATTGACATTGATGGTTCTGCTACTTATACTCTAAAGCATGCACCTAAGGACGAGATTAAGAATATTTATGCTCTAAATGGTGATGGCACTCTTGGTACGGTGTTTACAAAGAGCACGTCTGCTTCTGCTACTAATTTTGCAATTAGTGGTAGTGCTATTACTCCTCCCACTGGGCTAAAGAATGGTGATCAGCTATTCGTTATTTATGAGTATGAAGCATCTCAGGCAGTAGCTGTTGTTAACTCTGCTGTGAACTTCCCAACTGCTTGCGAGCTAGTGCTCGAAGTGCTTGGATGTGACGTGTGTGATCAAACTAAAATGGTCTTTGCTTATGTTTGCTTTAGCAACTTTAAACTGAGCCCGGACTTTGATTGGACGATCTCTACCGACTCTACCCACAGCTTTAGTGGTAAGGCTATGCAGGATTATTGTGACAAAGAGAAGAAATTGTTCCAAATTATTATTCCCGGCGACGAGTAATTTTGTGCAATTTGTCTAATTGACAATACAAAATTATTGCGGTATAATATAATCACAAGATAGGGAAGGAAGTCATGAGCCTTGCTGATAAGGATGGGTGCCTCCACACCTATCCTTCTTGTGGTGTTTTAAATTATGGAGAATGCTATTATGGAGGAAATATTTTATGAACAAAGGGTGCAAAACGAAGGTTGGAGATGTAATCAATGGACTTATGGTAGTTTCTGACCCTTATAAAATAGATGGAGACAAAAATTATAGAGCGATGGTTAAATGCATATTTTGTCCAAAGCCGCCTTATGAGATTGTGATTAGTGAAATTCATCGACATGTTTTTGAGGGATGCGGATGCAAGAAAAACAGGTCAAATTCAATTAACTGGGAGTCATTTGAAGAGTGGTGCGTTAAGAATCAGTCTGATCTATTAGGACTTTGGGATTATGATCTGAACAACAAATCTCCTGACGAAGTGTCGTCATGTACTGCAGACAAGTACTATTTTAAATGTCCATGCGGAAAACATGAAAGCGAACAACATAGTATTTTGCCGATTACAAGACTGAAAAACAGGGTCAAGCCTATATGCAAAGCGTGTAATTCTATAGCCCAAAAACTTATTGATAAGTATGGAGAAAATGCTTTGGAAACATATTGGGATTATGAGAAAAATAATGAAGACCCGTGGAAGTTGGCCTATGGTACTAAAACTGAAGTTTGGATTAAATGCCCTTGTGGGAAACACCCAAGTTTTTTTCGTCGGGTTATAGGATTGATTACTAGAGACATTGGGTGCCCATTGTGTGCACAAGAAGCGGATACAAGCTCATATCAAAAGAAAACATATGATTATATTGTAAATACATATGGGTACGATGTAAAAAGAGAACGTGAATGCGCTATTATTGCAACGAATCCGATTACAAATTATCAGATGCCGTATGACAATGATGTGACAATTGGGAATGCACATCTTATTATTGAAGTGAATGGAGAACAACATTACGACAAAGATAATGATTTAATCAAAAGAGCAGCAAAATCTTATAATATTAGTGTCGATGAAGCGTTTCAAAGTCAACAATATAGAGATGAATTAAAGAAGCAATATGCCTTGGATAATGGGTATTTTTATATTGCAATTCCTTATTGGGCGTTTCGAGACGATACTTATAAAACCATTATAGATGAAACAGTTCACAAAATATCGCAAGATAATAGCAGTACAAAATTATTTTTATCCCGAGAAGGAGTGGGTATAAATGCATAAAGCTCGTAAGTGCATCTGTTGCGGCAAAGAATATAGCTACTGTGGCAACTGCGCCAAGGATCGCTATAAGCCAACATATTTTTCACTTTATTGCAGCGAGAATTGCCACGATGCATTTTCCGCAGCAAACGAATTTAATTTTGGGCACATCTCTAAGGAAGAAGCCCAGAAAAAGCTAAAGGCATGCGATCTATCTGAGCTTGACTCTTTCAATGAAATTGTCAAGAAAGATATTAAAAAGATTATGGCCGAGCCAGAAGAGAAGGTTGCTCCACAGCAGCAGTTCAAGAAGGCACAGGCTTGAAACATAAAGTAGTTAAAACAAAATACAATTCTATGGGATATTAACTACTTTAAAAAGATGTTAATATCCTATTTTTTTTAGCCGCTAGGTACATGACACGTGGATGTATCTGGTGGCTTTTATATTGGAATAAAAGGAGAAAAGAAACAAATGGTTAAGAGCACAATTACAGGGAAGCAATACAACCCTGACAACAGCTCAGTTGTTTATCTGAGTAATTTTCAGCAGATATATAAATATTTATGTGCCGGTGCGGAAGAAGATTTGGTGGATATTTTATACACAAACACTAGGAACAATTGTCTAGTTTTTGTATTTAAAAAGTCGAGCAAGGTAAAGCATTTATACGAGCTATGGAATAATCATGAGCTGTAAAAATTATATACTTTATAAGATTTATTATGGGAATGAGCTTGTGTACATAGGCAGAACCTCACAGGACTTGATTGATCGTTTGAGGCTGCATTTTTTTGGTAAGCCAATGGTAAAAAAGCTAGACATTATTGCTACGACGTGCATAGAGTATACGGTATGCGATTCAGAAGCCGATATGTTTTTGCTTGAGATCTATTTGATAAACAAATATAAGCCTCGTATCAACAGAGACGACAAGGCGCATGATGAACTTTCTTCGCATTTATATCTTCCTGAACCAAATTTTTATTCATATTATAATCCACTGTTAGATAAGTGGAGAGAAAAAGAAATAGAACATATTATTGACACTGCTCCGATAGATTGTTTTATAGATGATGACTTTATATGGTGATAGTTTAAGGGGGTTTTTATATGGATGGCACGTTCGATCCAATGTACTCCAGCAATAACATTTGGTATGATACTAATTTAAATGAGTGTATAACAACACATGTTGAAGAGATTGAAACGGATATTGCGGCATTACAAACTCTTGTTGGAGAGACTGGCGTTGCAACTCAAATATCTACTGCAATTAGTACAATAACTCCTTCCAGCATAGGCGCAGTAAGTTCTTCTGATATTTCTAACGTAATTCTAAGCAAAGTTTATCCTGTTGGCTCCATTTATATGTCTGTTAATAATATAAGTCCTGCAAGCTTTCTTGGTGGGACTTGGGAAGTTTTTGCGAAAGGTAGAACTTTGGTTGGAGTAGACACTTCTCAAACAGAATTTAATTCAGTAAGAAAAACGGGTGGAGAAAAGGCACATGCATTAACTGCAAGTGAAATGCCAGCGCACGAGGGCCATATGTACAATAATTCTAATACCACTGGGTATGTTGAAAGAAATGGAGATACAAATAGTTATTTCATAAACTCTCATATCGCCAAGGATTATGGTTTTGAAAAATATGATAATAGGCCATATAAACTAATTTCAGGAAACGAGTTCGTGATGCAAGGGTTTAGCCGTGGCGGTAATAGCTCTCATAACAATTTACAACCATATATCACTTGCTATATGTGGAGAAGGACACGTTAGCAAATATTCATTCGGAACGAATAATTAAATAATATGTGAGCTCGTGTGCTTATTAATTAAATAAATTCAGATAGTAAACGGGCCATTTTATAGAGAATAAGCAAGGAAAGGAGTGTGAGGTGCTAAAATGTCTAATATTTACGCGAGAATTAAATTAGCTGCAAATCACAATCAATTAATTCTTGTAAAAGATCAGCCACTAGCTGCTGGAAATTGCAATTCTATTTTTATTGAATTTGCGCTAAGAACAGATGACTGGCTGGCTTGTGAAGACCTAAAAGCAGTATTTAATAATTATTATGTTAGAAGTCTTAATGAAAGACTAGTATGTGATATTCCGCCAGAAGTTTTAGCCACTCCCGGAGAATTTGAAGTAGGGCTATATGGTGTTAATGACACTATTCGTATGGCTACGAACAAACTTGAATTTCATGTTGGTGAAGGCACTTATGGAGGAGTGTTTTCAGGATCCAGTGGCGGGTCGGATAATCCGGGTGGATCTGATGATCCTGACCGTTTGATTATATATGATGGTGGCGGTGTTCATGGTTATTAAAAGGGGGTGAACAAATGGAGACAACCACTGTAAAAACTGTTTTTCAGTTCAGAAGGGCAACGACTGATGAATGGGAAATTGTTAACCCTATTTTAAGAGAAGGCGAGCCAGCATATGACATTACAGCAAAAAAGCACAAAATTGGTGATGGGAAAAGCAAGTGGAATGAGCTTCCATATGCAGAAGGCAGTGGTGGCATTTCTGGAGATATTAATTGGGAACAGATTGTTAATGCGCCGACAAAGCTTAGTCAGTTTGAGAATGATTTAGATATTCCAGATTCTAGTTATATAGACACAAAGCTAGAGCAGAAGGCGGATAAAGATCACAATCATGATGGTGTATATCAGCCAGTTGGAGATTATTTAACAGAAGAAACAGATCCGACCGTTCCTGCATGGGCAAAGCAAGCAGAAAAACCGATGTACACATATGAAGAGATTCAAAACACTCCAGACTTGTCTGGTTATGCTACGACTGACTATGTTGATAGTGAGATAGAAAAAGTAAAGTCTGGAATTGAAAAGTATGATGATACAGATATCAAAAATCGTATTTCTGCGAATGAAAAATCCATTGAGGCGTTGTCTGGAAACGGAGAAGGCTCTGTTAAAGAAACTGTAGCTAATGCAATTGCTGAGGTTGTTAATGGGGCACCAGAAGATTTTGACACTCTAAAGGAAGTTGCAGATTGGATTAAAAATGATACTACTGGTGCAGCAAAAATGGAGAGTGACATTGCCAACCTTAATGAGAAGGTAAACAATATTTCCTCTGGGAAAGACCCACTATTTATTGCTGCGCAAAAATTTCATAATCGCCCCGGAACTGAGTTGGCATATGATGTAGACGCAAAAGATTTTAGCCGTGTTGCGTCTGTTGGAGAAAAGGCGAATCTTTTAATTACAAATGCAGAAGATGCAGAAGGTGTGTGGTCATATTTTTGTGAAGCAACAGTTGAATCAATTCCTTTGAAAGACGAAGAAGGGAATGCTTCTATTTATGCGGTAAGACTTTCGTCTATTTGCGATTTAACTCCAAGCAACACTGGGTCTTTGTCTGTGACCTCTGTCAATGGTAAGACTGGGGCGGTTGTTCTTGAAGCTTCTGATATTATCAAGAATTCTACAGATGAAAATAAGATTTCTATTTCTTCTGACGGCACGTTGGAAGTTAATTCAATTACTATAGACAAACTTGTACAAGAAGAAACCAATGAACTTGTTATTGATGGCGGAAACGCCTAATTTTTGAAGGAGGTTTTTTGAATATGGCAACTAAAACACTAAGCACAAGAATTGTCATGAGAAACGACACCGCAGAGAATTGGACTACAAAGAATCCAGTTCTGCTCAAGGGCGAGTTTGGTGTCGAAACTGATACGAACAAATTTAAGATTGGCGATGGCACCAAGGCGTGGGCTGATCTTGATTATGCTGGCGCTGATGAAGCCGCAATTGAAAATATTATCGCGCAGAATAGAGATAGCCTTTATAAGTACACTCGTACTGACGCTTCCCAGTCTGATGACGCAGCCATTGCTGCAGCTCTAGGCTCTAATGCCGCTGTACAGGGCGATATTGTTGTAATTACAACTACTGTTGAAGGCGATACTTACGAGCAAAGTGCATTTATGTATGATGGCAAGCAGTGGGCTGCAATGACTGGCAATGTTGGCGCAGATAAGGTTATTCTACAGAACGATATTGTCATGGCTGGTAACTATACTCAGGTTGGTAATATGACTAAGACCCAGAATGGTACTGCTACCTTCGCAACAAAGGGGAAATCTGTTTCCGACGCACTAACTGAGATTTTCTCTAAGCGTCTACAGCCCGGTACTCCTACTGCTCCTGCGGTGACTCTTACTTTCGGTCAGGCCAAGGCATATGAGGTTGGTTCTACTGTAACTCCAACTTATTCTGCTTCTCTAAGCGCTGGTTCCTATACCTATGGCCCTGCAACTGGTATCACTGCCACTAGTTGGGAAGTCACTGATACTGCTGGCAACTCTGCAACCACTGCTTCTGGCAGCTTTGCTGAAGTTGTTGTTGCTGACGGCACCAACTATAAGATTACTGCAAAGGCTACTTATGGTGAAGGTGCTGTTGCAAAGGACAACCTTGGCTCTGATTCTAGTCCTGTAATTAAGATTGCTGCAGGCTCTGCAACAAAGACTTCTGGTGCTATTACTGGTTATCGTAATACTTTCTATGGTTCTGTGACAGAGAAGGCCGAACTAACTAGCACAATTATTCGTGGGCTAACTAAGTCCAATAAGGCTCTTGCCAATGGTAATTCTTTCACGGTTAGTATTCCTGTTGGTGCGAAGCGTGTGATTTTTGCTTATCCCGCAACTCTACGTGATGTCAGTTCTGTTAAGGACGTTAACGGCTTAAATGCAGAGATTAAGAGTGCTTTCACCAAGACAACTCTAACTGTTGCTGGTGCGGGCGCTGATGCCGGTATCGAGTATAAAGTTTATACTACGGATTTTGCTGACCCTGTAGCAAAGGCAAACTCCTATACTGTGCAAATTTAATTGAAGGAGGAAGACAATTATGGCAATGACTTTTGGTACACTTGATTTCGCTGTTGCTTTTAATCGCCAGACGGCTTTTCCTCTGGACGCTAAAAGCTATTTTGAAAACCTAGAAGCTGCTCAGGCCGCTGCTGCATCTGCGCAGGAGGCTGGTAGCTCTGAAACTACATATTACTATGGCCAACAGATTGCTGTTGTTGAGAGTGGCAAGGCTACTCTTTATGTAATTCAGCCTGACAAGACTCTAAAAGAGGTTGGCGGCAATATCCTTATTGACGAGAATGCCTTTGTTAAGGGCGAGGATGGCAAGCTAAGTCTGCTTGGTTTTGCTGACGCAGTTGGTGGTGCCCAGCTAGTTAAGACTGAGGACGGCAAAGTTTCTTGGATTAAGCCGGATACTACTACCGTTGAGGGTCTTTCTACTGCTATTGAATCTCTAAAAACTACTGTTGGCGACGACAAGAGTGGTCTAGTTAAGCAGGTTGCCGACAACAAGGCTGCAATTGATACTCTTAATGGCGCAAGCACTGTAGAAGGCTCTGTGGCATATCAGATTGCACAGGTTGTCGCTGGTGCCGATGAGAGCTTCGATACTCTGAAGGAGATCGCTGATTGGATTACCACCCACAAGACTGACGCTGCAACCATGAACAGCCAGATTAATACCAATAAGGACGACATTGCTGGCCTTAAAACAAAGGTTGGCGAAACGTCCGTTGCAGACCAGATTGCTGCTGCGCTCAAGGACGGTGAGTCCGACAAGTACGCTCTGGCAGACGAGCTATCTACGGCAAACGGTAAAATTACAGCTCTACAGGGCCTTGTTGGTGAAACCGCTGTCGCTACTCAAATTAGCGACGCTATTGATGGCGCTCTCAAGGTTGATGGTGCAGAAAAGTATGCACTAGCATCTCATACTCATGAAATTGCCAATGTTACTGGCCTTCAGGCTATTCTTGATGGCAAGGCCGCAGCTTCTGATGTTGAGGCACTACAGTCTACTGTTGACGGTCTAGAAGCTAAAGCCCATGAACATGCCAACAAGACTGTTCTTGATGCTATTACCGAAGATAAAGTTAGTGCTTGGGACGCTGCTCAAGTCAACGTTATTGAGTCTATTAAGCTTAATGGCGCGGCCATTGCTCCCGCTGCTGACAAGAGCGTTAACATTGCTATTCCTGCTGCAACTGCAGAGGCACTTGGTCTAGTTAAGGTTGATGGCGAGAGTATTGTTGCTACAGATGGTGTAATTAGTGTTAACGCTATTTCCACTGACAAGCTTGTTCAGGGTTCGGACACGCTTATCATGGATGGCGGCAATGCTTAATTTATGTTTGCAAATTAAAGGAGATTGATGAATATGGCAAATAAGACTTTTAATACACGTATCAAAAACAAGATTGATACTTATGCAAATTGGGTCGAGAAAGATCCTGTGCTACTAAATGGTGAAATCGCTGTTGTCGTCATTCCTGCTGAGACTGGCGCTGTGCAAGGTGAGCCTGTTACTCTGTTTAAAGTTGGCGATGGCACTAAAAAGTTTAGTCAGCTAGACTTTACTGGCGCTAAAGCAGCAGACGTTTATAGTTGGGCAAAGGCGTCAACAAAGCCAAAGTACCAAGCTTCTGAAATTACTGGCCTTTCTGATTACATTTCTGGAGAAATTCAGGATAGCGATACGCAATATAAACTAGAGGCAGACGCGGACGATGGTCATAAGTTCTATCTATATTCTAAGCCACTAAACGGCTCTTGGGGCTCTACTCCTGTCAGCACCATTACAATTCCAGAGACCGTCTATACTCTCGTAGAGGGCACTGCTAATGGTACTGTAAAGTTTAATGGCACTGATGTTAAGGTTCATGGTCTTGGCTCCGCCGCTTATACTGCCGCAGATGCCTATGATGAGTCTGGTGCGGCTGAAACAGCACTAGCTTCTGCCAAGTCTTATGCTGATGGCAAGGATTCTGCTATTGCTGCGGCAAAGAAGGCTGGTACTGATGCTCAGTCTGCCGTAGACGCCCTGTCTGATAAGGTTGGCACTGTCACTGAAGGCAAGACTGTTGTTCAGATGATTGCTGATGCTCAGACTGCCGCGACTTATAATGATACTGCTGTTAAGGCTTCCATTAAGTCTAATGCTGATGCCATTGCTACTTTAAATGGCGCTTCTACTGTCACTGGCTCTGTTGACAAGAAGATTGCGGATGCCATTAATGACTTTTCTACTAAGGTCAGCGAAGATGGTACAGTCAATACTTTTAAAGAATTAATCGACTACGCCGCTACTCACAAAGGGGAATACAGCACTCTATCTGGTGATGTTCAGAAGAATACTACTGCTATCGCTACACTAAATGGTAAAGATACCGATGCCGGTTCCGTAGCAAAGACTGTTAAGGACGCCGTTGACGCCGCCAAGGCTACTCTTCAGGGCAATATTGATGGCAAGGTTGACAAGGTAACAGGTAAGGGTCTATCTACTAACGACTATACTAATGACGAGAAGACCAAGCTAGAAGGTATTGCCGATGGCGCACAGGTCAACGTTATCGAGTCCGTTAAGGTGAATGGCTCTGCACTTGCAGTTTCTGGTAAGGCAGTTGATATCACTGTACCTACTGGCGCTCTGGCTGATAAGAACGAAGTTGCTGAAGCAGATCTTGCTGCCACACTAAAGACGAAGATTAATGGCAAGGTTAATTCTTCTGACTGTGGCGATATTATTTCTCATGACGCAGCAGAGTTTGCAACCGCTGGCCATAACCATGACACTGTTTATTCAAAACTAGGTCACAATCACAAGATTGAGGATCTAGAGCAGGAGACTTATATCATTTTTGATTGTGGGTCTGCATCTAGCGTTATCTGAGTGGCATTGCCTCTTAACATTAAGTAGTTTTATTTAATAGGAGAGGCAAAACGCCTCTCCTATTTTTTTTAAGACTACACAAAGGGGGAACAAAATTAATGGCTTTCGTAAACAAGGTTACTGTTAGAGGCAAAACATATAACTTAGAGAACTTAACAGATGGCTCGCATGTTGTTAAGCTTCCAACTCTAAATGGCGATGATGTATTCGTGACAGAAAAGACGCTGGGGCAAGGAGTAAAAGTTTCGGCGCTTACAAATGGCACTTATACTGTCAGTTTGCCGTCTCTAACTCAGAACGACACATTTGTTGTTCAAAGCAGACAAAATCAAATTAATAACAATAAAGTAGACAAGGTGTCTGGCAAGGGATTGTCTACCAATGATTATACAGACGCAGAAAAGGATAAACTTAAAAATTTAGAAAATTACACTCTGCCTACTGCCTCAGAAAACGTGCTTGGCGGCGTAAAAGCTATTCCAAAAGCAGACAATATGACGCAAGAGGTTGGTGTTGATGCAGGTGGCAAATTATATACTAAATCAGCAAAATCTGATATTGATGCGGCACTAGCTGATTTTCATTCTTATAGCATTGAAGTCGTTGACGAGCTTCCAGATTCAGGCGAAGACTACACATTCTATCTTGTTCCAAAGGCGTCTGGTAGCGGTTATGAAAAGTATTGGTGGATTACGGATAACGATGGCAATCAAAAGTGGGATGAATTTAAAGGAAGCTCCACTCTTGTAGTTACTGAGCTGCCTCAAACTGGTGATGTAGAAACTGATTATATCCTACATTCAGATGCAGGATGTTTTTATTATAAATGGATTGATAACTCTTGGCAAATGATTGCAGGAACTATGGCGAATGTAGTAGAGTCATTACCTGAAACGGGAAATGAGTTTACTGATTATTATGTGAAAAATGGCGATGGGCTGTACGTGCATTATCGTTATATTAATGATAAGTTCTGCATTATCGGGGGAGACAATTATACAAAGTCTCAAATTGACAGCAAGGTTTCTACACTTAAGGCATCTGTAGACACAAACGCACAAAACATTGAAGCAAACACGACTAACATTGCTTCTCTAAGTAGAAATATTGATACGCTAAGACAAACCGTTGACGGTATCGACACAGAAGGTTATACATACTATGCTACATATGGAAATGCTACTCTAGCAACTGGCGAAGAGAAAGAGAATGTTTTTACACTTTACGAAGTTAAAGACGAAAAAGAAGAAGTAAAGAGCCAGTTCGTAATTACTGGTGGTGGCGGGGGCTCTACTGTTACCACTACTCTTAAAGTTGAACGTATTACTGAGTCGCCGGTTATTGTTACTACAACAGACAAGGTAGAGATTAGCTTCAATTATTCTTCAGTGGATAGTGATGGAGAAGCTGTTGATGGCACTTACACTTGGAAGTCTGGCAGCACCGTTCTATCTACTGGCGCGTTGGTTCAGGGCGTGAATACGTTTGACATGTCTGATTATACAAACATTGGCACTCAGAAGTTTACTTTGACGGTTGTGGATGCCGCTGGCACTACTGCTGTTAAGTCTTGGACTGTGCAGAAGGTAGACGTAAGACTCGAATCTTCGTTTAATGACAAGATTACATATCAAGCAAATAGTGCGGTCAATTTCACATACACTCCATATGGTGCAGTAAATAAGACTGTGCATTTTGTGCTTGATGGCGTTGAAATTGGAACTGTTTCGACTGGTTCCTCTGGTACATTGCAGTCTTATACAATTCCAGCTCAGGCCCATGGTGCACATCTATTCGAGTGCTATATTACAGCAACTATTAATAGTAAGAGCATTGAAACTGAGCATATTTTCAAGGACATTATGTGGTATGACGAGAATAGTGATGTTCCTGTTATCGGATGTGTTTATAGATATGACCATTATGGCAAAGTAACTGCAAAGCAATATAATTCAACGAATATTCAGTTCTATGTTTATGATCCGAAGACGGCAACTCCGACTGTTACAAGAAGTGTTGACGGTAAGGTAATTGCTACTCAGGTCATGAGTGGTAGCTCAGATGTTTGGGCATATAAATCTTCTGATGTTGGCGAACATACTTTACTCATTACTTGTAGAGGGACAACTGTTAAAATCATTATGAATATTGAGGAGCTTGGTATTACTATCGAGCCAATTACTGCGAATTTGGCATTTGACTTTAACCCAACTGGCCTATCAAATAGTGATGAAGACAGACTGTGGAAAGACGCAAACACTGACGTTGCAATGACAGTTTCAGATAACTTCGACTGGAGTAATGGCGGCTATCAGATTGACGAAGATGGCAATCAGTATTTCTGTGTTAAGGCTGGCACAACTGCCACTATCAATTACAAGCTTTTCGAGAGAGATGCAAGTGTTTATGGCTCTGAATTTAAATGCGTTTTTAAAACTACGAATGTTAGTAATGCAAATGCAACATTCCTGACTTGCCAAGCAGATTCTACTGTTATGGGCCTGCAAATGAATGTTCATGAGGCGTATTTGAAGTCTAGTATTAAGAGTCTATATATTCCTTATAGCGAGGAAGACATTATTGAATTTGAGTTCAATATTAATACAATTGATAAGGACAATTCAGATGCGACTGCAGTCATTATGAGCTATGAAGATGGTGTTGGTCTAAGACCTATGATTTATGACTCAACGCATAGACTATATCAGTACGAGCCAGTGCCTATTACTATTGGCTCTACAGACTGTGATGTCTATATCTATAGAATGAAAGCTTATAGTGCTTCACTGACTGATTCTAACATTTTGTCAAACTTCATTGCTGATGCAAGAGACTCTGACGAGATGATTGCAAGATATAATCGCAATCAGATTTATGATGAAAATAATGCGCTAACTCCTGAATCTGTGGCAAATGCTTGCCCTCAGTTGAGGGTTATTAAGATTGAGTGTCCTCGTTTTACTAAGGACAAAAAAGATTTTGTAAAAGGCGTAAATGTCGAGTGCATCTATAAGGGTGGAGACCCGGTGCTAGATAACTGGAAGTTCATGAACACTTATCTTTCTGGACAGGGAACGACTTCTAACGAATATGGTTACGCTGGTAGAAATATAGACATTATTGCTTGCGCTGATGGCAAGAAGCAGATTATTAGTAAGATTCCTTTAGACACGAGCTATGTAACGGAGCTCATTCTTGGAGATGGAACAAAGTATTCTGATGGCTCTGGTAAAGTAAGTTTGACTAGGAATTCTGTGCCAAACAACTGGTGGAACATCAAACTGAATATCGCAAGTTCTGAAAATGCGAATAATGCATTGTTGCAGAAGCGTTATAACGATTACCTCCCATATAAAACTGTCGCTATGGAGAACGATCCAAAATGCAAGAATAGTATGGAGTTTCAGAATTGTGTAGTGTTTATCAAGGAAACCGATCCTGATGTTTCCAAGCATATGGAATTTAAGGACAATGATTGGCACTTCTACGGGCTGGGAAATATTGGTGATTCAAAAAAGACCGACGCTACGAGAGTTAATGATGTCTCTGACCTAAAAGAGTTTGTAATTGAAGTCAGTGATAATACTCTACCTAATAGCACTTTCCAAACTGGTGTAACCGACAGTGAAGGTAATATGGTTTATCCTATCACTAAAGACCAGTGGAAGGCTGGCAATACCGCATACGATGCTCTTTATAATGATTGGGACGGTTCCTTCGAATTCCGCTATGAAATGGGCGGAGAGACTAAGGACGGTATGACAACTGCTACCACAGAAGAGCAAGAAGCACAAAGAGCATTAAACAAGCAAGTGTGGCGTGATTTCTATGAATGGGTAATTACGTCTACTGATGAAGAATTTGTTTCTCAGCTTGGAGATTGGGTAATTAAGGACTCTGCTCTTTATTGGTATGTGTTCACAGAACGTTATACCATGATCGATAATCGCGCAAAAAATTCATTTTATCATTATGCTAAATGTGCTGATGGTAAGTATCGTTTTGAATTGTGGGACTATGATAATGACACGAGTTTGGGAATAAATAACAGTGGCGAGCTTACCATGACTTATGGCAAAGAAGACACTGACTATAGAACTGAAGGCGATAAGTCTTCAGGATACGTATTCAACGCAGCAGACAACGTGTTTTGGTGCAGAATTCGTGATTTATTCCGCAATGATCTTGCAATAATGTATCAAACTCTTGAAGGAGAAGGGTGCTTCGGCGACATTTCTCTAATCAATGAATTTGATAATTGGCAAGCACAATTCCCAGAAGAACTTTGGAGATTGGACATTGAACGTAAGTATTATCGTACTTATCAAGGTGGGGGACTCAATGCTGGAGCAACTCCAGAGCCAACTCCTCGTTTCTTAGAGTCTATGATGAATGGTCGTAAGAAATATCAGCGTAGACAATTTGAACGTGACCAAGCTGCTTACATGGGAACAAAGTATCTGTCTACAACTGTTAAGGCAGATCAGATTATGTTTAGATGTAATACGCCATCTGGTGTAGTTGTTGCACCTAATTACACTCTAAATATTGTGCCTTATTCAGATATGTATCTGTCTGTGCTATTTGGCAACTCTCCAAGTGCACAGCAGATTCGTGCAAAGGCAGGACAGTCTTATGAAATTCAATGTCCATTTACCAAGATGGATGATACGGCAGTACTAATTTATTGTGCTTCTCGTATTCAGGCATTGAATGACCTTTCTGCTTGTTATATCCATGATAATGATTTTAGTAAGGCTTCAAAGCTGAAGACGCTTGTAATTGGCAATAAAACTTCTGGTTATTCTAATGCATTCTTAACCAATCTAAACCTTGGCAACAATGCGTTACTTGAAGAACTAGATATTCGTAATTGTCCTAATTTGACTGGATCTATCAACCTATCAAGCTGTGGCAACTTAGAGAAGCTTTATGCAGAAGGAACTTCTGTTACAGGTGTGCTATTCGCGGCAAATGGTAAGATTGCACTTGCTCACTTACCAAGTACAATCAATAGCTTAAGCTTTAAGAATCTAAGTTACTTAACTGATTTGCAGGCGACATATGATAATCTAGAGTCGCTAACTGTTGAGAACTCCGTAGTTGATGCTTATACAATCGTTTCGGATGCAATTGACACGTTGCAGACACTTCGTTTAACTGGCATTGACTGGACTGTGACAAGCACCGAATTGTTAAATGCCATTCTTAAGATGAATAACAATTTACTTGCTGGTAAGGTTCATATTGCTGGACAAGCAAGACAGAGAGAACTCGATGCTTATGCGGCGGCATGGCCTGATTTAGCTGTCACTTATAATGGTATTATTACTCAGTATAAAGTGACGTTTATGAATTCCGATGGTACTGCTATTAAAGACAAGAGTGGCAATGATTATGTTCAATATGTTGACCAAGGTGGCAAGATTACTGATCCTGTCGCAAGTGGTGAAATTGACACTCCGACAATCCCAAGTACCGCGCAGTATAATTATACCTTCTCAGGTTGGGATGGCATTGATGTAAATGTTACTGCTCCTGTAACTGTGACAGCAAAATATAGCGAAACTGTAAGGACATATACTGTTCGTTGGTTCCAGCAAGCAGGTGTTGTTCTTGCGACGAAGACTGGTGTAGAGTATGGCGCAGTAGCAGAATATGAAGGCGATTGTCCAACCATGAGCGACAATGAGGATTCTTATATCTATAATCTATTCACTGGCTGGGATAAGAGCACTGGATACATTACCGGAGATACTGACGTCTATGCCAAGTGGGAGACACAAAATGGACTTCCTGCAACTGGTACTGATTTGAAAGATATGACTCCAGTGCAGATTTATGCTGTTGCAACGGCTGGTAGAGCCAATGATTATTTCGAGCAAAAGGACTATTTTGATGTTCGTGTTGGACAGGATTTTTCGTTTTCGAATGTAACTGAGCATATGCTTGGAGATGAAATTACTTTTGATGGAACTGCCTCAAAGGTTGTGGACTCTGGCGTTAAGCTATTTGGCGCAGATTCTGGTTCATTTACAATGGCTATAGATTTTGAGTTTGGAGAGAATGTAGCCGATGCGACACTACTGTCTTGCTTTGAATATGATGGCTCTGAAGGATTTAGACTAAAGTATAATGGCACAAATCCAGAAATCCAGTGGGGTAATACTAGCAAAGTAGTAGGCAAAGGAGGCCAAAGAGATATCGTTGTGCTTCGTCACCGCAAGGGAGAAAGTAAACTTTATATCTACTCGTTTAACTCTGGAGCTTCTACAACTGGTGTTTATGCTGACGAAATGGCTTATACAGAGCTTGTGCGCAATCGTACAACTAATACTGAGGCGACAATTATGCTTGGTGGATTTAAGTTCCTGTCAAATGGAACAATTGATAGCGTAACGCTAGGTAAGGGAATAATTCACTGGGCAAAAGTATGGCTTGATGATATTGGAGACACTGCGGCTAGACAACTTGCTGCATGGCCGCATGAAACTTGGCGTTATGAATATTATGGTGATAAGAGATATAGATGTGCTCAGGACTCTAGTAAAATTACTGGAGCTTCATTCATTCCAGTGAATTTGCTATCTCTCACTCACAATATGAATTCTACGAATACCAACCTTGGTGGTTGGAATGACTCTAAGATGAGAGCGTTCTGTAATAGTAGAGTTTATGCGGCGTTCCCGACAGAGTGGAAGTCAATTATTAAGCAAGTTCAGATTCCTGCAACTGCTGGTAATATGGCATCTGATATTGTTTATTCAAAAGACTATGTATATCTACCATCGTATGTGGAAATGTTTAACACATCCGAAGCGCCATATAGTTCTGAGGGCAAGGCAATTGAATTCTTTAGCTCGTCTGCGGACAGAGTTAAGTCGATTGGTGATACGGCGAGTATCTATTATCTACGTTCGCCAGAAGTGTCGTACAATTCTTACTTTAGAGCGGTTGGCATTCAGGGTGATATGAGTAGTTATATGCCATCTAACAGATCTCATGGTATTTGCCCATGTATTTCTATTTAATGGAGGCGACGACATATGAGATATTATAAACTAATTAATAACAATGAATTTGTTGGTATCGGAACGTCGCTAGACATGCGTAGATTTCAAAGGAAGCATGGCATTTTTCTTGTATGCGACGAGTCTGAAGCTCAATACATGCAATGCAATGGTGCGATTTATCGTGCTACTTGGATGCTGCCAGCAGATTCCAATGCAAAAGAAGCCCCTGTGATTCAGATTACAGAGATTCCGCAGGAAGAATATGAGGCTTTATACAATGCTATCAAGGCCAATCAACAGATTGATATTGAACAAGACGAGCCTGAGCAAGACGAGACAAAAGATAATGAAGACAATGATATCACAATTGATTATGTAAAAGAAGCAAAAGTTAAAGAAATGAAAGCAGAATGTAACAAAATGATTACAAACGGTTTTGATGTTGAACTAAGTGACAATCAGTCGCATCATTTTTCTTTAACGGTACAAGACCAATTGAATTTAATTACTTCGTCTCAAATGGTTGCAGACGGAGCAGAAACTATTCCCTATCATGCAGATGGGGAATTGTGCAAATATTATACTTCTGAAGATATGGAAAAGATTATTGCTAAGGCAAATGCTTTCAAAACGTACCATGTCGCGTACTTTAATTCGTTAAAAACGTACATTGGTTCATTGCGTAGCATGGCAAAAATTGCAGCAATTGCTTATGGCAGTAGCATTCCAAGCAAATATCAGTCGGAAGTTTATATTGCTTTAAAGTCTGAATTAAGACTGTAATTAATAACAGGGGTGCTTGCTATATAGAGTGCCCCTGTTATAACAATGGAAAATAATGGAGGTGAAACGATGCCTTACATAAATACTGTGGACATTAACGGAACAACATACAATTTAGAAAATTTGACAGACGGGAATTATGTTGTTGATTTACCAGAGCTAAAACAGAATGGCGTATTTTTGCTTCAAGGAGATGTCGAGGATAAGCTGAATAGTTATCAGTCGAACAAACCACTTTCGGCGAATCAGGGCCGTATGTTAAATGAGCAGGACAATCAGCTCGACACGAAGATTTCTAATTTAACAAGCTCTGTAAACGAAAAAGATACAGCATTAGAAAATGAAATCAAACAGTTGTCAGCAGATATGAAAGAAAAAGATACAGAGCTTGATGGAAAGATTACAACGCTAACCAATAGTTCTGAACAGAAGGACACTGAATTAGACGTGAAAATTACAACGCTAAGAGGTGACATGGGGTCTGGCGATGCATCTACATTATCCAGCGCAAAGACATACGCAGATAGCCAGTCTAGTGCATCTCTTTCTTCTGCAAAAGAATATGCTGATACTGCTGTTGCAAATAGCAAGACGGAAACTTCCACTGAGCTCAATAAAAAGTTAGACAAAACGGGTGGCAAAGTTTCTGGGGATTTAGAAGTTACTGGTGCTTTGACTGCAGATCAAAAGCTTTATGCAAAATATGGAGTTACAATTTATCAGCGTGGAGACGTCTCAAAAGAGATTACTGCTGTATGTACAGGAGAGAATGCGGGAAAAATTGTTGGCAAGTCAGAAAGTGATCTAGCAAGAATTGCAGTTGGGGCTCCTGTGAATGATGACGATGCGGCCAATAAAAAGTATGTCGTTGATGCTATTGCTTCTGGTGGTTTTGGCGCACTAGATGGGGCTACATTTACTCCATCTGTTTCTTCAGATGGCGTTTTAAGTTGGACAAATGACAAGGGCAAAACCAATCCTGCAAGTGTTAATATAAAAGGCCCAAAGGGAGACGCATTTACTTATGCTGATTTTACATCAGCACAGCTTGAGGCATTAAGAGGCCCAAAGGGAGATAAGGGAGACCCATTGTCTGTTTTGGAAGCATATCCAATTGGTTCTATTTACATCAGCACGAATGCAACAAGTCCGGCAACTTTGTTTGGCGGAAACTGGGATGAAATACATGGTGCATTCCTTTTCGCCAACAGTGCGTTGCATAAAGCTGGAGAAATTGGTGGCGAAGAAGAACATGTGTTAAAGGAGAAAGAAATTCCTGTTCATTATCATGATGAGTATGTTGGCAATGATGGCGGAGATGGTAGTGTGCCAGAAGGATATTATGGATTTACTAGTATTGCTTATACAAGTAAAAACACATATTGGGCGAAAGGTTCAAAAACAAGTGAAGCAGGTGGTGGTCAAGCCCACAATAATATGCCTCCATACTTATCTGTATACATGTGGCAACGTGTAAGCTGATATTCTTTGTATAGTGAATAATCATATGGAGGGAATATTATGCCGAATAAAATATTTAATATACGCTTGAGAAACAAACGAGATACTGAAGCGAATTGGGAGAAAAAGGATCCACTAATTTTAGATGGCGAAATAATATTTGTTACTACAGCAAGTGGGGAGACTAGAGTAAAAATTGGCGATGGTGCAAAAAACTATACTCAATTGCCATTTTTAGATGAAGTTTTAAAGAATGAAATCAATAATAAGGCAGCAATTGATGCAGGAGTATATACTGCTGTTGCATCAAGTTCTGATGGTGTGGCATATACTGCGACAGTTCCGGGAATTGAGTCTTTGAGCTCAGGAGCAAGTTTTATTATGATTCCAGATAAAACTAGTGCAAGCAAAGAGCCAACAATAGATGTTAATAGACTTGGAGCTAAAAAGATTAGACGTAGATTAAGTGCGATTACAACAAGTTTGCAATCTGGATATAGTAATACTTGGATTTCTATTAATAAGCCATTCCAAATTGTGTATGATGGAGCTGCGTGGGTTGTAGAAGGTATGCCTAAGCCAGTTGGTGCAGATGTATATGGTGCAGTGCCTCAAGCTACAGCAGACGCATCTGGTAATGTTATTACAGACACTTATGCAACAATTGCTATGCTGCAGAACATGCTTCCGAAAGTTACTACAATTACGTTGGCGTCGGGATGGAATGGAACCGCAAGTCCATATTATCAAGACGTGACACTTAGCTGTGCTACAGAAACGAGTGTTGTTGACCTCCAGCCAACTCCCGCACAGCTTGCATCTTGGCAGGATAGCGGATTAGCATTTACTACTCAAAGCGGCAATGGAACTGTTCGAGTTTATGTGGCTGGTGGTAAACCTAGTGGCTCTATATCTATTCAGGTTAAAGTGCAGGAGGTGGTTGTCGTATGAGTGGTTTATATGGCAATCCAATAATGGCACCATCGGCATTAAATACTGTACTTCTTGAGGATGAAAACGGGAATGAAATTGCTACTGGAGTAGTGGTTGGAGAAAAGACTGTCTTTACAGCAACTCAAAGTGATGTTAAAGTTGGAAAAATTTTTGCATCTGATGAAGGCGTTCAAGAAGGAACTGATACTAAAACATATAGAACTGAAATTGGTTTTCGTACAATTTTGCCAAATGAGAGTTTTTCTATTCCATTTGAACAATATGATCAATATAATTATACAAAATTTAGTGCAATGATCTCTAGTTTTAATACGGCAATATCTGATAGTACATCTGTAAACAAGATTGTAATCAATGATGCAGTATATGCAGTAAATTCAACTACGAAACTGGCAGATGTAACAAAAAATGCATCTACGAAATCAATTGATTTAAATATTGTAAATGATACAGGGGCTACATGTGTCATACATTTTAGCACATATAAGGAGGAATAAAAGATGGTAACTCGTCGTTATGGATTTAAATACGCGACCCTTAGAGAAAATGGAATGTGCGATGGGACAAGAGACACAACAAATTATATTTTAAGTCCTTACTATGTTCCTATTGAGGATGATTCTTTACCATATGCATTAAAATATTATCATCCAATCCCTGAAACAGTGACTAGTTTTGATGATTTCCAAGGCAAGTGGTATTACGATGCAGCATTTACGCAAGAAGTTGCAGAATTAAATACCTAACATAAACATACTTAACCAATGATGAAACCTTTTTATATCTAAAGGAGGAATCCCAATGAACGGTACATTTGATCCAACATATAGCTCCAATCAGATTTGGATGGATACAAATCTAAATGAATGTCTTACAACTCATTTAGAGGGCATTGAGGGAGATGTTTCTTCTCTGCAATCCAATAAAGCAGATGTAAATCATACTCACAGCTATAACGATTTAACTGACAAGCCATCTATACCAGTTATTCCAACTTCTCTTCCAGCGAATGGTGGTAATGCAGATACGTTAGATGGCAAACATGCAAGTAATTTCGCCGTGAGTTCTCATACTCACAATAAGTCTCAAATTTCTGGGTTAATTGAACCGTCTGATTATGTTGTAGCTTCTGGCCCTTCTGGAAAGTGGACATACAGAAAATGGAATAGTGGAATTTCTGAGTGTTGGCGGCAGATCACTGGAACGATTACTCATTATAGCACGTGGAATGGATTCAATGCATTTTCAGGCAGTGCAGATTGGCCTACTGGTTTGTTTATTACAAATCCTACAGCTATTTATAATTGTTATATTGGCTCAGGATATGCTATTGCTGCTAGAGGTGGATTATCAACTACGACAAAATTTAGATGGGAAGCTCTTGGTACGGATGGAGATTCTAATATTGGATATGGAATTTATGTCTATGCCATAGGTAGATGGAAGTAACGTTAGGAGGTATGCAACATGGATGGAACATTTGATCCTATGTATTCGAGTAACAATATTTGGATAGATACTGATATGAATTCCTGTTTGACTAATAATTTGGAAGATATTGAATCGGACATTTCATCTTTACAAACAGGCAAAGCAAATTTAAGTCATGTGCATACTGAGTACGCACCGATAAGTCATACTCATTCTGATTATGCTACCACATCTCATAAGCATTCTGCGTTAGATATCACAAGTGGAATCTTACCAATATCTAAAGGTGGTACTGGGGCAAGTACTGTTAATGGCATATTAACTAATATTGGCAATATTGGGAAAGTGTATTCTGCTACGCCAAACAGTAAATCTGTCGCAAAAATGGAGATGACAACGATTGCATCTTTAACGTTGCCAGCAGGTACTTATGCTATTGTTGGCAATCATCAATGGGCAGTAAATGGCACTGGATGTATGTATATTTCTAGATTAACTAAATCTGATGATAGTGTTGTTTATTGTATTGTGAGAAGTGATATGATTGGCGGTGGTGGTGCTGTTGTTGCTACAATAGTAGAATTGACAGAACAAACTACCATTAAATATGAAACTTATCATCAGTACACTGCAGCAACTAAGGCCGAGGCAATCCGCTTGTCTGCAGTTAAGATTAAATAAATTAAACACATGAGGTGCAGAGCTAACCACTCTGCACCTTTCAAATATTAAAAAATAAGGAGGGTGATGTAAAAAATGTCAACAAAAAAATTACAAATTGTAACTCCTATTGTAACATCAGTTAATGGACAAACTGGTGACGTGACACTTAATATTCCTGATGGCGGAACTGGTACACCGGTTCAGAGCGATTGGAATCAGAATGATGAAACTGCAAGTGATTATATTAAGAATAGACCATTCTATAATAAAAAAGCTTTTGAAGATATTATATGGGATGGCGTAATCGGGAATAAAGAATCTCAGCATGTAGAAGAGATGGCAGGCTCTACAGACTATGTGTTGGTATCTAATGAGGTTATCTCAAGTAGTGCGCTTATTGGAGCAAAAATAGTTCTTAGCTCCGGTGATGAAGTGATTTGTACCAGCAGTAATATTAGCGAGAGTGAAGATGATATCTCAATTCAATTTGGAGATGCGTCTAATGATATATATATTCTTATCATTCGTAAGACGACCGATGAAAATGCACTTATATGTAAAAATAAAGGCATATATTTTACTCTCGTAAAAAGGTCTAACGCAACAACTTATACTTCTGAATTAGTATTTCCTGAAAATGTGGTTAAACTTGACTCCAAATATCTTTCCACTGCCACTACAACTTCTGTTGGCGCAATCAAAGTCGGAAACGGCCTGTCCATTTCCGATGACGGCACTCTATCCGTCACAACTGCAACATATTACACTGGCATGGCTGATCCGGTTAACACTCTTGGAGCAGATGGTGACTTATATTTACAAACGGAGGGGTAACAAATGAGTGAAAATGCTAATCTAACTTATAATGAGCTTATTTTTCACCATCTTTCTACGGCACAAGTTGTTAACGGCATCCAAATTCTTGATAAGAGAACAACTATTGATGATATTATCGGATTTATTCTTAATGATGCACCGATGTGGTATTACGATGGGGCTGTGTATCATTTAGTCGTTGCATTTGAAGACGGGGTTAATAGCCTTACTATTTATTTTTCAAATTCAGACGGGAGTGTTTCTACTGTCACATATGGTGGTGAGTAATTAAATGCCAACTAAAGTAAAAAGAACACTGCTTGTAACTAACAAAGATACTGCTAAAACATACTTAGAAGCAGATGGTCTCAGCCTCGGCATTACTTCTTTCGGTAATTATATATTGGCTAGACTCTATATGAATGGTTCAAAAAATGGATACGCCATATTAAATGAAAAATCAAGATCCATTTTGTACCCAAATGACAAAGCACATCCAGTAGAGGCAGACGCAAATTTTTTCACATCTGTGTTGACAGATAATAAAAATTGCTATGTTAGTCTGTTGTTTGACGATTCACAAGTAGCTTCAGAAGTCCCGACTTCGAAAGGTGTCTACACAGATGTTAAAGGTCTCAAGGATGAAGCTATCTTGCAATCATCTAAAAATAGTGTTATTCGTTTCCACTTACATGCAAATAATACAGTAAATGCAGTAACACTTCAGAAGATTGATTTATCACTGTATTTCATTCAGTATGCTTGCGTTGCAAAATCTGTTAGTAGCAATGTAACTGCTACTGTTGATAAAGTTGAAGCCTATGATGGCGACATTGTAACTTTTACGGCTACAGTAGCAGATGGAGAAACATTTGAAGGATGGTATAGTGACGTCGCTTGCACGAATCTTGTAAGCACAGACCGAATTTATTCAGTTAGTCCAATATCGGATTTAACATTATATGCCAAAGATACACATGATACAAAATTATTTACATGTGCGGCAGTTGCCGGTGCAAATATATCATCTGCTAGTACAAGCGACTCAACAATTCCCGCAAATAGCAGTTGTACTTTCTCTGCGGTAGTTAATACTGGATGCATTTTTGATGGATGGTATTCAGATGAGAGCTGTACACATCTGGTGAGTACAACGAACCCATATGTAGTTACTATTACTGCGAATACGACGCTATATGCAAAGGCTCATTTAAGCAAATTGAATATTAGCGTTGGACAAGCAGAACATGGAACGGCAAGTGTTAATGCCTCTGTTATTACTTATGGTGACAATGCTACATTTACATTTAACCCTGAGAGCGATGATTATAAATTGTATGGTTGGTATGCAGATGAAGGGTTAACACAGCTAGTTAGTGAAGATAATCCGTATACCTGTACACCAACAACGGATTATAAATTATACCCCAAATCAGGCGCTGTAATGTATACAATTAAATTAACACGTGGATTAAAAGGGGTTGCGGGACGATCAGGTACATGGACTTTGAAAATTGCCGCGTTATATTACGATCAATTAACTTATAATGAAAAGCAATATGTTAAAACTGGCGAATTTGATAAAATTGAATCATCTAAAGTGTTTGGGCAAGCAACAAAAACTGGAACTGACACGATAGCAGCAGTTAAAGCATCATTGCAAGTTCCAGCCAATACTACGTGTGCTATATGGTGTCAACTCTCAGATGCTCCAGTAACATGTTTTGCGGAAAGCGGAGACATTAGTCTTGGCGAAAGGAGTATGCTGACATATTGGCCATATTATATTTTTACTCCGACACAGGATAAAGAATATTTTTGTTATTATTCAGATAGCGCGTGCATTTGTACTGCTATTGCAAAAGGTGGAATTGAATATGCTGATGCAACTACACCCACATTCGCGGGGAAGGATGCAATGTTTACGGCAATAGTTAAAGAAGGATATACATTCAAAGGTTGGTATTCTGACGAAGGATGTACAACTTTTATAAGCTCTAATAATCCATTATCTATCGCCACTCCTTCTGTTAATAAGGATTCTGCAGACCCGCAGGACGGCGAGGCAGCGACGTCAGAGTTGACTTTATATGCGCGAGCACGATCAACAACTGGGAGATCCGACATGTTGTATTTCAAGGTCAACGGGTCATATAAATCCGCAACAAAAGTTTACAAGAAAGTATCTGGGGCATGGGTTGAACAAACTGATGTTGAAAGCCTGTTTAATGATGTGTCGAGTGGAAGCTCCACCAACTATGTGTATGGCGGGAGTGTCTAAGTGAAATGAATAAAATAAAGTCTAAAGAAGGCGTTGGTTTATTCCAGCGCCTTTGTTATATATTAAAGGAGGTTGAACGGATGGCAAATAAGATTTTTAATACGCGCGTAAAAAATAAAAGAGATACAGAGGCCAATTGGACGAGTAAAAACCCTGTTTTGCTAAATGGAGAGATTGCTATTGTTGACACAACTAGCGGTGAAACAAGATTCAAAGTCGGAGATGGCACAAAGAGATATTCTCAACTTCCATTTCAAGATGCGGCTACATTAGCAAACTATGTTAAAACTACACGAAAGATTAACAATAAAGCTCTAAGCTCAGATATCAGCCTGACCGCTTCAGATGTAGGAGCCTTGCCTAGCACGACTACGGCGCTTAAGAATCCGCATGCTTTGACTTTTACTGGTGCTGTTACTGGTAGCTATGATGGTAGCGCAGCTAAGTCAGTGGCGATCCCGTCGGTGGATTCGTCTTTGTCTAGCACTTCAACTAATGCGATTCAGAACAAGGCGGTTAATACAGCTCTTAGTGGCAAAGCAAGTACTGCTGTTGCTACGACAAGTGCTAATGGTTTAATGTCTTCTAGCGACAAATCAAAATTAGATGGCATTGCCGATGGAGCCAACAAAACGATTATTGATTCTTCTCTAAGCACCACTTCTACCAATCCAGTTCAAAACAAGGTTATCAATACTGCTTTATCTGGGAAGGCTTCCACTTCTGTTGCGACTACGAGTGCTAATGGATTGATGAGTGCGTCTGATAAGACAAAACTCAACGGGATCGCTACTGGCGCAAATAAAACGACTGTTGATTCTGCGTTAAGTACGACCTCGACTAATCCGGTGCAGAATAAGGCGGTTAAGGCTGCTTTGGACAGCAAATTAAATACAAGTGGCGGCACGCTGACCGGTAATTTGACAGGTCAGTATCTGACTGGAACATGGCTGCAAACGACGGACGCGACCGATCTTGGCAGCACACCGAGCAAGGTTGCAGTGCTGGATGGTTCCGGGTGGGTGTATTCTCGCACACTTGCTGAGCTAAAAAGCGATATCGGGGTGGATACGGCAACTCTTGTTGATTTGTTTTATCCGATTGGATCTATTTATATGAGCACGGATACTACAAATCCGCAGTCTCGATTCACTGGGACATATTGGCTACCGATTTACAATAGATTCCTGCTTGGTGCAGGTGATACCTATAAAGCTGGCACAATGGGTGGCGAGGCTACGCACACGTTAACGAGGTCTGAAATCCCTAGCCACTACCACGACGAATACTTGGGCAACGATGGCGGGTCGGACAGCGCACCAAGCGGTTATAGTGGCTGGCCGAACATCGCCTACACCAGCAACAAAACGTGGTGGGCAACGGGTTCAAAAACATCCGCTGCTGGCGGTGACGGAGCGCATAATAACATGCCGCCGTACTTGGCTGTTTATATGTGGAGAAGAGTAACTCATCAAGAGTATGAAGCTGGAGCTGACGGTGGCTAATATCTTTATCATTGGAATACTATTTGGCAATTAAAAATTTTAAATTTATAGGAGGAATAAATTATGGAAATGTTAACTCTAATTATCTCTTTATCAATTATTATGTGGTATATTATTGATCGCTTTAAGGAAATGTGGGAAGGCACAAAGTATGGCAAGTATATCACTATGGCTGTTTCTGCAGTGTTCGCATTCGCCATTGCATTTGGTTTTGGCGTTGATATTATTTTGGCACTTGGTCTTGTGCAAGAAAGCTCTACGATTGGCACTGTGATTACTGCTCTTGCATTGATGTCTGGCAGCTCTGCTGTCTCCGAAATTATTGAAAGAGTTAAAGGCGGAAAGTAATATATTGAGGTGATTTAAATGGAAATTATTGAAGCGTTTGCGACACAAAATAAATGTTATAAGATTGGTTCAACATTTACTCCAAGTGGTTTGATGTTGCATAGCGTTGGATGTCCACAGCCTAGTGCTGCGGTGTTTGCTCGTAACTTTAACCAGTATCAGCCGGGTGGTCAATCAGTTTGCGTACATGCATTTATACAGGCAGATGGCTCTGTATATCAGACATTGCCTTGGTTGATGAGAGCATGGCACTGCGGTGGCGCTGCAAATAATACCCATATCGGCATCGAAATGACGGAACCTAGCTCTGGAATGAGTTATGCGGAAGCTGCTGAACAGATTGCGGGGACATATCACACAGCCGTGGAATTATTCGCACAGCTTTGCAACACTTATGTGCTTAATCCACTGGAAGACGGTGTGATTATTGGTCATGCAGAAGGTCATCGTAGAGGTGTGGCCAGCAACCATGCGGATCCAGAACTTCTGTGGAATACATATGGCATGGGTTACACTATGGACGGGTTCCGTCAGGATGTATATGAGGCCATGAACAAAAATAATGGAAATGATGAAGAGGAGGAAGACGTAATGAGATACAATACTATTGATGATATTCCTAGCTGGGCAAGAGGAACTATTAGCGAAATGATTGATGAAGGTTTAATTTCTGGCACTGGTGGAGGCAATCTTGATTTGTCTGCTGATATGATACGTATGCTGTATGTCATGAAGCATATGTTTGATGCATGCAATAAGCATTATGAGACAATTGAAGATATTCCATCTTGGGCGCGTGATACTGTGCAGCATTTAATCGACATTGGTGCAATTGCTGGCACTGGTAATGGCAAACTAGATATATCATATGATATGCTGCGCATGTTGGTTGTCTGTCAGAGAATGTTTGATTCTAATCATAGTACGGACAATAAAGAGAATTAATTTTATAAACAAATAGCCTATATGAAGTAGTTATATGGGCGAGGGAGTGCAGCAATACACTCCCTCATTTTTTATGAATAAAAAGGAGGGATAATATGAAAAAATTAAAAGGTGTTGATGTGAGCGAATGGCAAGGACAAATTGATTGGGATGCAGTAAAAAAGGATGAAATTGATTTTGCAATTCTTCGCTGTGGCTATGGAATGAACTTAGAAGAACAAGATGATATTTGGTTTAAAAGGAATGCTTTAGAATGCGAAAGAGTTGGTATACCTTATGGTGTGTATCTGTACAGTTATGCAGATACAGTAGAAAAAGCTGCTTCGGAAGCAACACATGTACTTAGATTGATAAAAGGTCGTAAACTTGAATATCCCGTTTATTATGATTTAGAAGACGTTAATACTACTGGGAAATGTAGTCAAGATTTAATTCTTCAAATGTCTAAAAAATTTGTTGGCATTTTAGAAGACGCTGGTTATTGGGTTGGTATTTATGCCAATTTATATTGGAATGAGGCATATCTGACTGATTCTTGGTATGACACTAAGGCAAGATGGATTGCTCAATATAATTCTGAATGTCAGTATCACAAGGACTATGGAATTTGGCAGTATTCTAGTTCTGGAATTGTCAATGGTATTTCTGGATGCGTTGATATGAACATTTCTTATTTTGATTATCCTGCATTGATTAGAGAAGCTGGTAAAAATGGATTAACTTTTTCGCAAAGTCAAACAGAAACAGTTTATACTGTAAAATCTGGTGACACTCTTTCTGACATTGCCACAAAATATGGCATTACATATCAACAACTTGCTTCCTACAATGGAATTTCTGATCCTAATGTTATTTATATAGGACAAAAGATTCTTGTTCCAAATACTGAATCAGTTGTTGCTTCAGGTAAAACATTAGATGAAATTGTATTGGAGGTATATCGAGGCGAATGGGGAAATGGTTTAGAACGTCAAGCACGCCTTGAAGCAGCGGGATATGACTATCAAATAGTACAAAACAGAGTAGATGCTCTATACAGGTAATAACAAAAAATTGTATATCGTAGTTTAAAGGAGAAGCCACATGGTTTCTTCTTTTTATATTTAAAATTAGTGCAAATATGAATCTCTCGGAAAGGAGGAATTGTTATGCGTGTCATAAGTTTTGATCAAAGCACACGTCGTTCTGGTTATGCCATATTTGAAAACGGTCAATATATAGAATCTGGCGTTGTTGATATGAACAAGAGCAAATTAGAAACAGATAAAAGATCTTTTGAAATGGCGAAAGAACTTTGGAAGGTTATTAAAAAGTCTAAACCAGAGAAACTTGTTCTAGAAAATGTGCAACAACAATCGAACCCAGCGACTATGATAATTTTGGCAAGATTGGCTGGTATGATAATTGGTTATGCGGAAGCTCATAATGTCAATGTGCATATTTTGTTGCCAAGCCAATGGCGCAAAGCATTAGGATATTCTCAGGGGGCGAAAGTAAAACGCCAAGAGCTTAAGCAACAGAGTATTGATTATGTAAAAGAAAATTTTGGTCTTGATTTATCAGAAGATGAATGTGAAGCAATTTGCATAGGAGTTGCGGCGCATAAAATTTATAATTTCGCCAACGAAGAAGTTTGGGGCGAAGATTAAATATGAAAATTAATAACAAATTATTATTTAATATATAAAAATTTTTAAATTATGGAGGAACAATTATGAAGGTTAATACATTTGTTAAAAAAGTTAAAGAAGGACAGTTCAACAATGCAGCAGATATGATTAAGGTTTGGTATATTCCAATTCAGACTAAACATGATATTGCATTACGTACTTTAGAAAAATGTTCTGCGAACAATAATGGCTATTTCTATGTGGACGATTTTGAAAAAAATATTTATTTTTCTATGTTTGCGTTCAATGCCTACACAGGCGTAGAGATTAGCGAAGATTTTGAAACGCTGCTAAAGGAGTATGACATACTGTGCAGCAATGATATTTTAGATACAGTTGAGCAACTGTGCAGAAAGGATTATAACCATGTCGAGGAAGTGCTGCATTATGAAGAAAAGAAATTAATGCGTCAGAATTCAATTGAGGCTTCATTTGCACAGATGGCTAATGGAATTAGTTCAAGCCTGACAACTTTAGCAGATGCTCTTGCCAAGAAGGTTGATGGTTTCGATATCAATAGCATCCTTCCAGAAGGTGCAGATATTGATGAGCTTTTAAGTACACTTGATAAATTAAAATAATTATTTTATAGGAGTTGATGGCATATGGCCGCAGAAAAAACATTAGGCGATGCTATACAAAAACTAATAGATAATGTCGAAACTGTTAGTGAAATTGCAGGAAACATATGTAGAATGCAAGCAGAAAAAGATTTTAATGACGCAGCAAAAACAGCAGTAGACAAATATTATGAATACAAAAATGGAGCTTATACAAAGTATGGGAGACAACATAATTTGTATGATATTTATAAAGTAAATTCTGATTTAAAGAAAAGAGGAAGAACATTTACTCTAACAACAAATATTGATATGAATTCTGCTCCGTTGGAAGGTGCATACCATAGTAACTCAAGTAAACACCAAGGCGGTGGCTCTTGGGAAAGTGGTGGCCAAGTTGAAGGCGATTATGTCTTCGAGAACTTCTTACAAGGCGAACACCCATGGACATATTTTAAAGATGGCGAATATATGTATGGCGAAACTGTTGGCAGAGAAATTCCCGATGAATTTTTGAAAGATTTTATTAACAATTACGGCAGTCGATATTTTGAAGATAATTTTCAAAAAATAATAGCTCAATTGCTAAAAGTATATTTATAAAGTAGGAGGTGATTCTTTTGGCAGAAGCGAGTTATACTTCGAAAATTAAATATAGTATTGATGATCTTATGAGCAGTCTTGTCGCGTGTAAGACTCAAGCAGAGCAGGTAGATGGAGTTTTAGCAAACATTGGCAAGCGTGGCAATCTTAATAACTTTATTAAGCAGTTTGTCGCTATGGACGATGCTGTTAAGGCACTTAGGAAAGATTTGGATTCCGTCAAAGCAGGTCTTGGAGATAAGCTCAATAGCGGATATATGAAGTCTTTTGACAAAATGGTTGAACAGATGTCTCAGATTTCAGAGTTGTCCAAAAATGTTTTTACAGGTTTTAGCGGTATTAATTTAAAGGACAAAGGTGCGACAAAAGAATTATCGAGCTACGCAGAGCAGTTAAATACCATTCTCAAGAACGTTGGCATTGATAAACAAATTGACTTAGACCTTTTTAACACTAAAAGTGTTGAAGAACAGTTTGATGCATTAATCCAATATGCCAGCGAGCTAAATGGTAAATTAAATATCGCATTTGGCGAGATTGATCTGTCTAAAGTTGGAGATAGTATTAAGTCTGCTGGAGATGAAGCTGTTAATAACATAAAAGAAACTGGCAACAAAATTTCCACCGAGATACAACAGCAAATTGATGATCTTAACGATAAAAAGACAGAGTATCAAAACACTTTAAATTTATTGTTTCCGAACAAAAGTAAATTAAAAGTAACTGGGCTCAAAAAGGCAACCGCAGATGATGAATTAAAATCTTTAGCGAGCCAAGCAAGAGAATTAAAGGCTACATTAGATGAAATTTCCCCAATTAAGACTGATGATGAATCATATAAAAATACTTTATTGCAATATCTAGAGATTGCAACAAAATTAAAGAATACAATAAATAATGGAATAAATGCGCGTAATAATGGGATATTATCACCGGGAATGACATGGATCGGCACTAATATAAACAATATGTATGCCGACGACCTAGAATATGTTTATAAACGTCATAGCGCTATGCTTGACAAAATCAAGAGCGAGTATCAACAAAAAATCGCAGATATCAATTCTGAAATAAACAATCTTAAAGATATTGGTAATTCAAATACTTTTGTAGAAAATGAAGAGATTGCTTCGGAAGAAAAAAAGATTTCTTTATATGACGAGTTAAATAAAAGAGTTAAGGAATATGTTTCGTTGTCGTCAAGCGCAGATGTAGATGAAGACAATCAAAACGCTGATAAATTAATCGCACTGGTCGATGAGATTAAAGAAATTTCTCAGGCATCAAAAAAAGCTGGAGCTTCCATTGACCAAATATTTGAGGATTTAGACTTTGGAGATATTACCGGAGACGAGGCACTTTCTAAAATCTGTGAATTACTTAATGTTGAAATTCCTATGGCCGCGCAAAAAAGTGCAAAGGAAGTTGGCGGTGTAGCTGGAGAGCTGCAAGAATTATTAAATCTTGCGTCTAGGCAAGAGGTTGGTTATTCAAAAGGTAGCGGCGACGCAAAAGAGTCTATGACGCTTTTTGGAGCGGACAAAGTAGTAAGCTCTTTTTCCGGGAAGGATTTTCAGGTAGATACAGATGCGATAGTATCACAACTTGTCAATAATCTAAAAGAAAATATCGTAATGTCTTTGCACAATCACCCAGATGGAATGAGTGCATTTACGCCGTCGGATATTAATTCATTTACCAAGTTGTTTTATGACCAAGGTACAAAAATCAATGGTATCATTGCAGATGGTGTTGTTAAAACAATTGATTTTACTGGCATTTCTAAAGAAATGGCCATCAAAATTGGAGAATCTTACTCTCAAAATTTAAAAGCAGCTACAAAAGAATTTCCTCTCATGGAATATAATGACGGGGAAGTTGGATTAATAAAAGGAGCAGAAGAAAAAGCGGCACAAGCTGGTATTTCGTATGAACAGTTAATTGCTGCGTTTAACGAAAAAGTTAATCAAGCATTAGATAAGGCGTTTACAGACAATGGGTTGGCTTCGACTGTTAAGACATATACAATGGAACAGCTACCAGAGCTGTCATCTTATTTGGCCGAAATACAAAAGAATGGAGAAAATTCTGTTGCACCAATTGAAAAATTAAAAAGTTTATTGGCAACATTGAATCCATCGCACACCGCCGATTGGGACAAGTTTAAAGATATTTTTAGCTCGTTCGAGAGTGGAGAAATTGATTCTACTAATGCTTGGAATCAAAGCGTAGCTAGAATTAAGGAAATCGAGGCGCAAGCAGCAGAGTCTCATCAAAAAACTACTGAGGCTATCAACGAAGAGACTACCGCGCAAGAAAAGCTTAATCAGATTCAGTCTGGGCAACCTTCAACTCAGTCTAATCAAACAGACAATCAAACCGCGCAGCTTGAAAAAGAAAAAGAGCTTATGCAAGAAATTGCCGCTCTTAAAGAAAAACTAAATGCTATTCCGACAAATCCTGTTGACGCTTCCGAGCTTGACGCGGCACAAAAACAAGTACAAGAATTGGAAGAAGAAATCCTTCGTATGGAAGGTGCTTTAGATTCGTGGAAGAATGGTTATTACGACATCCAAAATGCTCTAGATAATTCTGTCCCGATGAGCGAAGTCGATAATATGACTTCAAATGATGTCGTAGATGAATATAGAGCAAAAATTGAAAATTTGTCTTCTGTAATTGATGAATTAAAAACCAAGCTTGCTGAAGCAAAAGCAGAATTAGGCAGTGCGACAGAAACGAAGCAAAAAGGGACAGAGGCTGCAGAGCAAGAGCTAACAGTAGAGAAGCAGCAAAATGAAGAAACAAAACAGCAATTGGCAATACAACAGCAAATTACAAAAGAAAAAGAAAAACAAAATCAGAGCGATGTGTCGAAGATTTCGAAGGCAGCAACTGAGGAGGTTGCTAGTGGTCAAAGCACAGGAGAACCTGCAGCAATCGCACCAGAAGTAACTAGTGATAGTGGTGTACAGGAATCATTTGCGGCTGCAACGGAACAAAAAAATCAATTTGTTGAAGCTAATGCAAGAGTTAAGGAAAGTGCGGAAGCTTCTGCGGTTGCTATAGAAAAAGAAATAGAAAAGGCTAGAGAGGCTAGTGAAGCTTTTGCATCCGCCACTCAAGCTAAAAATGATTTTGCTAATGCGAACCAAAATGTAAAAGATAGCGCGGATAAAACTGCTGAATCACTTGGAAATGGAACAGTTGCAAAGAAAGAGTCGAAGAAGAAAACGTCTTCAACTGGCAGTTCTGAAAACTCTGGCGGCGGTTACAAAGAATTAGATAATTATAAGACATTAATAGATGCAAATCAAAAGCTATCTTCTGCTTTTAGGAAAATTGATACGGAAGTCTTCGTAGATAAAAATAGTGATCTTGGACAGTTAAAGAGTAGATATGAAGCTCTGTCAAAGGAGATTCAAGAGTTAACAAAGTCTGAAGAAGCCTTTGGTAAAGTGTCAGAAGATGATATGCAAAGGTTGAGTGCTGCGACAAAGCAGCTCATGAGCGATTTTGAACAGTACGCAAAGGTAAAGAAGGACTCAGCAAAGCAAAGCAATACCTCATATGGGGCAGATGTTGTCGGACAAGTCGAAACAAAGCATACTGGGTTAATTAATAGCGTTAATAGCAAAGGCTATGCCAATGCCTCCGGGCTTACTACTCAATTACAGCAATACGAGCAAGCATATCAAAGAATAATTACACTGCAAAAAGAGCTTGCAAACATAGACATCACTTCAGATTTGGGTAAGCAAAAGGCCGCAGAGTTTGATAGTGCAGTTGAGTCATTTAATAAATATGGCAAAGCAATTGAAAATATCATTAAGAAGTCCGAAGAGATGAAAAACAAAGTTGGTAATATCACTCGTTCGGTCTCTGATGGCTTTGATATTGGCGACGAAGCAAGCAGAAGAAGTGAATTAGAAGCATTTGCTAATTCTTTTGATGGGCTAGATAAAAAATCTATTCAATTCGCTGACAACTATTCCAAGGTTACTTTTACAATAAAGAATGGCAATGGCGAAGTAGAAAAACTAACTGCATCGTTTAATCAAGCGGGAAATGCTATTAATGCTTCCGCTAAGAATATGGGCAAAGCAAGTAGTACGCTTGGCTCTTTCTTTAGCAATGTTAAGAAAAAGTCTGGTGAAATTCTTACATACTTTACTGGCGCAAATATGGTGTATAAAACTGTTGCTCAAATTAAGCAAGGTATTACATATGTAAGAGAAATTGACGCAGCGTTAACAGAATTAAAGAAAGTTACCGATGAAACTGATGAAACTTATAAGAGATTCTTACAAGATGCGTCTAAAACTGCTGGGCAGATCGGCTCTACCGTTAAAGATTTTACTAATGCTACAGCAGATTTCGCAAGGCTTAATTAATAGGCCCCCTGTATGGCGACATATAGGTAAACATCCATCTTAAAACGGGGAAACTCCAGAGATGGACAATCCCGTGGGTAATGTAAAACATTTAATATAAATTATATGAATAGGAGGTGATAAAATGCCAAGACGAATAAATATTGTTGGAGAACAATATGGAGAACTAGTGGTAACAAAAATGTTGTATGGATATAATGGAGGAAAACACACATATTGCGAATGTATAAATGAAAATGGTGTTGTAGTAGTAGTTCGATTAGATGCATTAAGAAACGGTAGCACAAAAACGGCGAGTGGTTCATTAAATAAAGGAAAAGAAAAAGATTTGGCTGGGAAACAATTTGGCAAACTTATTGTTAAATACAAATTGGACAAAAGAGCATCTAATGGTTGTATTATGTGGTATTGCGAATGTGAGTGTGGAGGAAATATAAAATGTTCTTCCGGAGATCTTATTAGAGGAAGAGTTTCTAGTTGTGGATGTTTAGTTAAGCAATATTATGATTCTATAGCTTATAATTTAACAAATCAAAGATTTGGCATGTTGGTGGCAAAAGAATATGTAAAACGGAAAGGTAGTCCGGGTAATTATAAACGACTATGGAGATGTGAATGTGATTGTGGAAATGAAGTATTGGCGTCTGTTTCAGATTTAGTTGGGGGATGCACTATTAGCTGTGGGTGTCAGTCATCTAGCTCGGGGGAAATTTTAGTAGAAACCATTCTAAAAAAATATAATATCAAATTTGAGCGAGAATTTACATGGGATGACTGCAGAAATATTTTGCCACTTCCATTTGATTTTTATTTGCCAGATTATCATATGGTAATAGAATATCAAGGAAAACAGCATTTTGAGCCAATTGATTTTTTTGGTGGCGAAGAGGCTTATGAGAATAGAGTATACAGAGACAAAATTAAAAAAGAATATTGCCATAGCAAGAATATTGGCATTTTATATATCCCATATACATCTAGGCCAAATGAAGTTGAGAATATTATATTAAATGTTTTAAGTCCTGTAACGATCACAGCGTAATCGGTAACGGTTATGCGTATGGTGGACATCTTATTAAGATGAAGAGATGATCTGACCTGCAACTATAATCTAATAATGAAATTGCAGAGGTAGGCAGAAATGACCTACCCATTTCCTTTAGTGGAAATAGTAACAAAGTGAGGATATAACATTGAGCAAGCATCTGACTTGGCAAAGGCCGCTTCCGTTTATTATAACGTTGGTGATGACCTAGCCGATATTGGTGAGGCTTCTGACAGTATCATTTCTACAATGCACGGATTTGGTATTGAAGCGTCTAATGCTATGGGAATCGTAGATAAATTCAACGAGGTGGGAAACCACTTTGCAATCAGTTCATCAGGTATTGGACAAGCGCTATTGCGTTCTGCTAGTGCTATGGCAGAGGCTGGCAATACACTTGATGAGTCTATTGGGTTAATTACAGCCGCCAATAGCGTTGTGCAAAATCCAGAATCTGTAGGTTAACATAATAGCCTAACAATATAGTAATATATTGAAAGAAAACAGCTATATCGGTTAAAAGCCAGAGATGGTCAAGACCGAGGAAAGACTTTGCAGTGTGCAAAGTATCCGTAACGACTGTAAGACCTTTTATGGTAACATAACAGGTTCCGCTGTTCCCCTACTCCGTATAATGACGGGAATGAGGGTGAAGATCCAGTCTAGACTACGACAATAATCTAAAAATAAAATCGTAGAGCAAGGCCGAAAGACCTTGCCGCCGATTACATAATCGGTCAGTACCATTTGGTTTTCGTGGGAAAGTAATAGATCGACAGCAATGAAAACCTTATCGCTTCGTATTCGCGGAGCCAAGGTAGAATTAGAAGATGCAGGTGAGGACGTTGATGGCATGGCCAATAGCGTCTCAGAACTGCAGAAAAAATTGTTAGCTTTAACAGGCGGTAAAGTTGACAATATGCTCGATGAGAATACATTCAAGAACACTACAGAAATTTTACGTGAAATGTCTCAAGTATGGGACGACATGACGGACGTAAATCGAGCAGCCGCACTAGAATTGCTAGGCGGGAAAAGACAAGCAAATGTTTTATCCGCCGTTATTAAGAATTTTGACTTAGTAGAAGATGCGATGCAAACATCTGCAGATTCTGCTGGCAGTGCAATGGCCGAAAATGAAAAATACTTGGATAGTATTCAAGGAAAGATTGATCAGTTTACGAATGCTGTTCAAACCATGTGGATGAATTTTATAAATGCTGATGTTACTAAATTCCTTGTAGATGTTGGAACTGGTTTGGTAAGCGTTGTAGATAAAGTTGGCGTACTAAAAAGCACTATCCTTATATTGTTGGGCGTAGTTGCCCCACTAAAAGCATTTTTAAAAGCCACGGAAGGCATGTCGTTGGCAGAACGTATTGGGAAAATTGTCACGGCCATTAGGGGATTCTCCATTTCTAATATTGGCGATTCAATTAATAATTTAATTAAGACTTTAGGTCTTGCAGACACTGCATTTGCCAAATTTATTGCAAGGATAATCGAAGCAGTTGCGACAGAATATGCTGCTGCCGGAGCAACTGGCGTGTTAAAAATGGCAGTTAAGAGCCTAGAAACAGCAGTTCTAAGTGCAATAGCAAAAATTTATGTAGCATTAGGCCCTGTTGGGCTTATAATTGCAGCAGTTACAGTAGCTGTAGGCGCTCTTATTGCTGCTTATGTGGCATGGGGCCCCACTCATAAAAATTTCATTAAAAAATTAGAAGAAGAAACTGAGAATTTAAAAAACATCCGATCTAATCTCGATTCCTTAAATTCCGAACTAGAGACTACGAAGAGCCGTATAGAAGAACTCGAATCTAAAGGCACATTAACTCTTACGGAGCAAGAAGAGCTTGACAAATTAAAAGAGCAAAATGCCGAACTTGAACGTCAAATTCGCTTGGAAGAAGCAAGAGAAGAACGTGCTAAAAACAAGCAAGCAGAAGCTGTAAAGGGCGCATTGGATACCGATCAAGATTTCAAGACGCGACCTACTGGCACGCTTAATCTTAAAGATACAAACAATTTTGAAGACGAATTAGGTAAAGTAAAAAACGCCAAAGATAAACTAGACAAAGCGGAAGCAGAAGTACAGGATTCCTTAGACTCTGGTATGGACACCAATAGCAAAAAGTTCCAAAAACTAGAAAAGAATTTAGAGTCTGCGCAAGAAGATTATGCCGACGCACAGTCCAATTGGGACGAGTTTATGAAAGGCAAAGAAGAAGAATATGGCGTCAGCGACTTGGAATGGTTTGATGGTGACAATTTAACAGAGGCACAAAAGGCAGTAAATGGTCTTCTTAGCTCGATGCAAAATTACAATGATCGAGCAGAAATCATGTTTGGTTCTGCTGGAGCAAAAGAGTCTGCTCTTGACCGCTTATTCGGCGAGCGTGGTTCTGAGGCAGGACAAGCATTCCAAGAAGCATTTAACGCGAAAATTGAATCTGGAGAGATCAATGTTGACGTTGATAAATTCGGAGATTACGAATCTGCTATTGAAGGAGTCACTGGAGAGGTTGAGAGCTTAATTGCTGAAAATCCACAGCTTAAAGTACAATTAGACTCTCTTGGAATTAGTGCAGAAGATGTTGCAAGATATTTCTTGAACATTAGCGGTGCTATGCAACAGACTAGTGAAGCCACTTCTGTGGCTGTTAGCGACATAGCAAGCCTTACTTCTGCTTATGATTCGTATGCGTCAGTGTTACAGACAGTTAATGACATAACATTTGACGGGCAAGCGATTTCTGACGATTATTATACTGCACTCCAAGAGTATCTTGGAGATGTAACTGTTGGCGAAGAGAGCTTCGGTGACGCAATTGATACTACGAATGGCAAGGTCGTTAAGAATACACGTCTATTAAGAGCATTAATTGCACAGAAGAAAAAAGAACAAAAGGCAACAGTAAGTGCGGCGAAAGCACAAAGTCAGTCGCAGTATACAAAAGTTGTAAAACAACTACAACAGGCTGTTAAGGCAATGTATGCGGATTACAAAGCGTATGGATATGTTACAAAAGCAACTTATGATAATATTAGCGCGTTGCGTAGTCAGATACAAGCACTCAAGAATGCAGTTAAAGAATATTCAATTTTAGAGTTGAAATTATCAGATGTTACCAATGCGTATGATGAATTCGAGGATGCTAAAAACAGAGATTCGGAAGTGGCGTATGGCGACTCAATGGTCGAAATGCTTGAGACCATTAGCGATGGATTGTTGAGTGGCAAAGTTGGGACGGAAGCATTTAAGGCGGCATGTGAGGCATTAGTTCCTCCGAGCGTTATTGCAAACTGTAAAACTTTTGAAGAACGTCTTGACGCCATTGATGATTATTTTGAAAACTCAAAGTTTGCAGACTATTTCACTATTGATGATGATGGAAATTTTTCAATAGGCTTAAAGAACATAGAAGCATTTATTGCCGACGCGAAAGAAGCTAGTGCTTTTATTGAAAATGCGGACGGCACATTTACTCTTGATAGTAGTATAAAGAGCGTTGACGACCTTGCAAATGCAATGGGATTAACAAAGGCCGCAACTATTGCAATGTTGACAGAGCTGTCAAAATATGATGCAAGTTGGGGAGATATCGTTTCTGACCTAACTATGACAGAACTTGACAAAAAACTTAGAGATACTACCGACTCTTTGGACAAGGCACTTGCGAAGCAAGAAGAGTTTTTCAGGGCTGGTAAAGATCCACTTGGCGAAAATGCAGAAGAATATAATGCGATTCAGCAAGAAATTGATGGCGCTACAGATTCGTTGAATAATGCACAGCAGGCAATTGTTGACAATACAAAAGCTTGGATCGATGCAAACAATACCGTTGATACTGCAAAAGAAAATGTATCAACACTTACAAGAGAATTACAAGAGTTAAAAGATGCTGGAGCTTCGGATGAAGAGATTCAAATAAAGACGGATGAGCTCGAAAAAGCAAAAGAGCAGTTAGCAGAAGCTTTAAAAATTAAATATGGCCTAGAACAGCCAACCGTAATGGATTTTCAGGTTGTATTAACTGATGTCCAATCTAAAATTGATCAGTGGAAAGAAGAAAATGCCACTCTAGTCACTGAAGTAGTTCCAAAGCTAGAGCAAGATAAGGATGGAGTTTGGAAAATTCCGGCAACGCTTGAATTAGACGAAGATCAGCAACAGAAGATTCAAGAATATGTTGATTTAAAAAATGACGAACAACAACTTGAGGTGTTAACTAATCAAGAAGTTGACCCAATAACTGATGGAATAACTCAGGTCAAAGAAGTTCTTGACAACATTTTGGATGCCATTCAATCTCCAGACAAAAACAAGAAGCAAGATACGAAAACAACTGATGCAACAAAAACAAGCTCTGGTACAACTTCGACGAGTACTGAAAAAAGTGCAAGCACAACTTCTACTTCCAACGTTACGGGATTTGAAGCACAAAGCCCGGATCAAGTAATTGCAGGTTGGAACGCATTAGTGGACGAGGTGGTTGCTGAGGTACAGCAATTCGCCAACAATATTTGGAGTGGCATATCTACTTTCTTTACAGAAACATTGCCAACTGTATGGGACAATTTGTGGAGCGGTATTGGAGACAAATTATCTGGTGCAGAAGAATGGGCGCAAGGACTATGGGAAGACATAAATACATTTTTCACAGACACATTGCCTCAAAAATGGGATGAGTTCTGGAACGGTGTTGGCGAATGTCTTGACGGAGTAAAAGATTGGGCTGCTAATGTAGAAGAAGGCGTTAATACATTCTTTACCGAAACGATTCCGGAAAAATGGAACGAGTTTTGGGGAAGTGTTGGGGAATTCCTTGGCGACATCCCTTACGCAGTTGGATATATATCTGCGAAAGTTGAAGAATTCTTTACAGAGACTGTCCCTGAGAAATGGGGAGAGTTTTGGGATAATGTTAGTGAAGATTTCGACAAAGTAAAACAATGGGCAAGCGATCTTAAAGATGCGGTAGTTACATTCTTTACAGAAACTATTCCAGAAAAATGGGATGAATTTTGGGATGGCGTTGGCGAAGAATTAAACAATTTAAAAGAAGACGCTATTGCTTTGAAAGATAAAGTTGTTGAGTTCTTCACGACAACAATTCCTACAAAATGGAGTGAATTTTGGACTAGCGTTGGTGAATATATTGATGGCACAATCGCGCCAGCCTTAAGCGCGGCGTGGGATAGCGTGTATGGATTCTTTACCGAGACAGTTCCTGAAAAATGGCATTCTTTCTGGGAGAGTGTCGGCACTTATGTTGATGAAGTGATTGGCCCAGCATTGGTAACAGCGGGAGAAAAGATTTTAGAATTCTTTACAGCAACGCTTCCGACAAAATGGAATGAATTTTGGGAAGGAGTCGGGACATTTCTTACAGAAACAGTACCTACTACTTTAGAAAATATTAAAACTGGCATTTCTACATTCTTCACAGAAACTGTTCCTAGTGCCATTAATGGTCTTTGGGAATCGGCTGCTTCTTGGATTAGTACACAAGCGAGCAATTTTTGGAACAACCTAAAGAGCAAATTTACACAAGGTCGTGAAGATGCAAAAAGCGGAAGTGGCTATAATCCTGACGGCGCGTCTAGTGCGCTTGGAAATGCTTTGGCAAAAGGCAATGCGCATTCAGGCAAGAAGCCCGGATTAAAAGCAAATGAGCACAATGCCATTGTAGGCGAGCTTGGTCGTGAACTAGTAGTAGACGCAAACAAGGGCGTTTATTATACTGTTGGAGAACATGGCACGGAAATGCTTGATTTGCCGAAGGGTGCAATAATCTATAACCACAAGCAGACAGAAGAGTTATTAAAGAATGGGTACACGTCTCGTGGGACATACACTGGCGGCTTGTCGTTTGCTAAAGGCAATGCTCACTGGAATTATGGTACTTATACAAAGAAAACTGGCACTGGAGCGAATGCTGCGTGGGGAGATGGCAGTGACAAAGACTGGTCTCAAATGGGTTGGGACTTAAGTGATGCTGCTAGTGACCTATCTGATGCGGCAAGTGATGTATCTGACGCAGCCGATGATGCAGAGCAAACCATTGACTTTATTGAATATAAGCTTGAAGAAATCGAGAAGGCAATTACTCATATGACCAATAGAATTGAGAATTTCCTTGACGATACTTCTCAAATTGGAGATAAGAACAGCTTATATGATGACTTAGTCGGAGCAGAAAAACAGAAAGCATCTACATATTTTGCTGCAGCAGAGCTTTACAACCAGAAGGCAACGGAGCTACTGTCTAAAGTTCCCGCCGAGTATCAAGAAATGGCAAAGAACGGCGCTATCGCAATTAAAGACTTTATCGGGGAAAGCGAAGGCGAAATTGCTGATGCCATTGAAGAATATCGTACATGGTCTACAAAAGCAGAAGATGCAGAGAATAGCTATCTAGAATCTATCGCTGAAATCTCTGCTAAACGTCTTGAACAGCTAAAGGATATTGCGGATGACTTTGAGAATATTGTTGGTTTAGTCGAACAGCACTCAAACCTCATTCAGGCCGAGATGGATCTTCTCGACGAAGCAGGCGAAAGACTTTCTGAGAATTTCTATAAGGAATTAATGAAAGACTCTCAGAAGCAGATTGAAGACCTAAATAACAAACGTGCTTCGCTACAAAGTGTCCTAGATCAGGCTGTTGCTTCTGGAGACGTTAGAGTTGGAACTGACGATTGGTATGAAATGGTTAACGCCATTTATGATGTTGATGATTCAATCCTTTCATGCAAGAAAGACATCGAAGGCTTCCAGAATAGTATTAACGACCTTTACTGGGATAATCTTGATAAGTTAATTGATAAGATTGATAATGTTGATTCTGAGCTTTCTCATTTGTATAACTTGGTTTCTGATGAGGAGAAAGTAGTAGACGAATTCGGCAATTGGACGAAAGATGGCGTTACTGCTCTTGGTCTACTTGCACAGCAGTTAGAAGCCGCAAACTTTAAGGTTGAACAATACGGCGAAGCGATTGCACGTCTTGAGAAGGATTATGCCGCTGGACTGTATAGTACGGACGAGTATAACGAGAAACTTGCCGAGCTTAAAGAGAATCAATGGGATGCAATTGAGGCGCAAGAGGCCGCGAAGAAGTCTATTATTGATTTGAATAAAACTCGTGTTCAAGCCGTCAAGGACGGACTGCAAAAAGAGATAGACGCCTATTCAGAGCTTATAGACAAAAAGAAAGATGAACTTAGCCTTCAGAAAGAAGCAAATGATTTTTCCAAGCAGGTCGCAGAGCAGCAGAAGAATATTGCAGACATTCAGAAGAGGCTTGCAGTCATTTCTGGCGACAATTCAGCCTCCGCGATTGCACAGAAGAAAAAATTAGAAGCCGAACTGAAGCAAGCGCAAGACGAGTTAAACGACCTGTATTATGACCATAGTGTTGAAAAGCAGCAAGAGGCGCTAGACAAGTCTCTTGAGAATTATCAAGACAACAAGCAGGACGAAATGGATGCACTTGATGAATCGCTGAAGAATGAGAACCAAGTCATTCAAGATAGCTATGCTGTTATCGCTGCTAATACAGATTCGTTAGCACAAAATCTATCTGAAATCGCAGATAAGTATGGAATCACTCTTTCTGATTCTGTAACTAAACCTTGGCTAGAAGGCGTAGATGCCATTGGCACTTATCAGGAGCAATTAGACACTTCTGCGAGCGCATTTACTGAGCAATTACGCGCATTAAAACAAGAGCTTGTAGATTTACAAGTTGAAGCTGATAAGACCGCAGATAGCATAATTAAGGCAACAAATAACAAGAAGAATTCGACTGAGAGTGCGAAGTACACTCCGCCAACTCCTTCGACTCCACAGCAGTCCCCAGCTACTGAACCATCCACTCCAGCAGCCCCGACTAAGGGTTCGTCTGTAACTGTTAAGAAATCAGCAACTAATTTCTCCAGAAATGGTGGTAATGGAACACGCATGCAGTCTTGGGTTCCGGGCTCTACATTTACAGTTTATCAGGCAACAGATTCGGAAGTTCTCATTGGTAGAAATGGTGGCTATACTGGCTGGGTGCGTCTGAGCGACATAGAGGGTTACAGTAGTGGAGCTAAATCAATTGATAAAGACCAGTTCGCATTCCTTGACGAGCTTGGTGAAGAGTTGCAGCTTGTTCCAGACGGTGCAGGTAGGCTTTCTTATATTAAGAAAGGAACAGGAATTATTCCTGCAGACCTAACAGAAAGACTTATGGAATGGGGCAAACTAGATCCATCTAGTGTTCTAGAGCAATCAAAGCCTACTGTTAGTGCTCCTCATATTATTAATAATAATATTGAGTTGAATATGGAGATTGGTAGCCTTGTTCACGTAGAGAGAGCGGATAATAGTTCGATTCCAAACATCGCTAAAGCGGTACAAGATCAGATGGACAATTATATGAAAAATATCAATAAAAAGCTTTATAATCGTGTTAGATAACACAAAATTATAGGAGAGAGCACAACAGCTCTCTCCTATTTATATAATTTCAAGTAGTTAGTAGGAGGTGTGATATCTTGGCGATATATCATCCTAAAATTCGTTTCCGCAATCAAACAAATTATGATTTAGAACTTGTTGTAAGCACATTCAATCCAGATAACGGCACAGTAGATTCATACTTAGATATGGAGCCAGTTTTTACTGATAGCTATGATGGCACAATGCGCACAGACTATGGCGCAAAATATAATTCTGTCGCAACTCCGTCTGTAACATTTGTAGAAGTAGATGGGTCTGATATTGGCCCATACAAAGTTAGAAATACATTGCGCTGGCTTACTGGTTCTAGAAGCAACGCATGGATGGATGTCTGCGACAAAGATGGAGACGTTGTGTGTTCATATCTTGGTAGATTCACGAATGTACAGCTTCAGAAAATGGACGCGAGAGTTATTGGAGTCGTAGCTACGTTTACTGCAGTAAGTCCGTGGGCGTATTCAAAAGTATATCCTGTAGAAATCAAAATTGCAGGAGAAACTGAATTTGCAATAGACAACCAAAGTGATGACATTTATTCTTATATTTATCCGAAGGTAACATTTCAGAATAGTTCAAACAATGGGAGCTTGCTTATTAAAAATAAGTCATTAAATAACGAAACGAAATTTGAAAAATTGCAACAGGACGAAACGGTTACAATAGATAGTAACTTCGTTGTATATTCTACGAACGACAAGAGAATCTTTGACGATGATTTCAATTTTATATTCCCAACATTGCTGCCCGGAACTAATTACTTTTCAGCAAATGGATCTGGGACATTAAAAATTGAGTTCAGATACCCAATGAAGGTAGCAGATGGGCTATTAAATGATTATGACCTAAAAGATGGATTAACCGTTTGGGTAGAAGGCAAGGTATTAAAAATTAAAGGCGATACAACAAAGAACCCTCCAATTTGGACTAATATCAAAGTTGAGGGACACAAAATGATTGTAAGAGGAGAACTCAAGGACGTGAAGTTAGAAATTGGTACGGACGTTTCGAATGGCGTGCTTACGCTTGAAGACGATGGAAGCGTATGCCCATTTAATGAATTTGATGCAGAGGTCGTAAACGGAGAGTTAATTATTAATAAACCTATACGACAAGTAAGTATTTCATAACAAAGGCAGGTGAAAGAAATGCAACTACCAAAAGACTTATTGTCTGACACTTATCGTGCCCCAAATGTAGTTTTGTGCCAGACAAACAAAGAAAAGATTTGTAAATTAAATGTGACTAATCTAGAAGGTACTTTCAAATTTAACTCATATAGTGAAATTTCATTTGATGTTCCTTCTATTTATTGCGATATTATTACTGGAGAGACAAAGCCAACGCCGTACTATGATTATGTTGAAGGACTTAGGCTTGTGTATCTAGAAGGCTTTGGTTATTTCCAATTGCAAGACCCAGAGATTGATGGTAATGGTATTCAAGAGTATAAACATATTAATGCTTATTCGCTAGAGTATTCTTTGTCTCAAAGATATCTTGAGAACTTTACTATCAACGCAAGTGACGTTGAAGGCGCAGTTAGTAGTATTGATGAAGTTGTGCTATACAATCCAAAAAATATTGCGCATAGCTTAATTCATCTTGTACTTCAAAAGGCATATGGTTGGACAGTTGGACATGTAGACGATGAGCTAAAAAATCAAGGCCGTAGTTTTGAAATTGATCGTCAATCTATTTATGACTTTATTATGAACGACATGTGCGAAACGTTCAAGTGCTACGCAGAATTTGACACAATTAATAACAGAGTCAATATCTATGCAGAAAATGAAGCAGAACGGTTTATTGGCGATGGAAAAACGAATAGTTTTAAGTTGCAAGGTGGTGTTTCTGCAGACACAGAAATTACAATTAATGGACATGTTGTAACTGAATATAAGTATAATCAGGACACAAAAGAACTGTCTTTTAATAATATCCCCGCACAGGGAGACATTATTGAGGTCTCTAATGAATTTAAGCATAAATATGATACTGACGTCATTGTTTCATTTGAAAACCTTTCTAATGACATGAAGGTGAACTATTCTGCGGATGACATTAAAACAGTTCTTGCTGTGAAAGGCGCAGATGATTTAGATATTCGAAATGTTAATTTTGGGCTATCTTCTATTATGAATTTGGATTATTATTGTACTCCAGAGTGGATGGGGGATAACCTTTACAAAGAATACAAATATTACATGGACAAGCAGTCTAAGTACATGAGCGGATTCTATAACAAGGACATTAGCGGATCAGCAGAAGAATATTTTGATGTAAAGACGACAAAAGAGGATTTTGTTGCTGGCGGTGTACAACAGCTCCCCGTACAAAGCGCACAAGAACAATTCAATGTAAATGGAGATACCGTTTCATATAATATAGATAAAGTTATTAAGGAATATAAAATTAACAGCGAAACTGAAGAGATTGTTGTTGATAGCAAAAATGAAACTTTTAATGAGCCAAATATGCAGGTCGAAACGATAACTGCACAAGAAGATGTTGCAACTTTCACTTTCGATGGATCATATATATTTACTCTTCCATCAGATTTTAACTTCAATGAGAATAGCATTGTAAAAATTGAAGGCAAAGAAGTAAATAATACCAACTATAAATATTCAAACAACAATTTAGAAATCATTAATAAGTCTTTGTTAACAACTGGTAATACAGTTGAAGTAATCACATGTGAGAATAAGTTCGTAATAGAGAGCGTGATTACAAAAGACAGCAAGATTATTATTAATGGCGCTCGCGAGTTAACGTCATCTGAATATTCTTATGTGACAAGTGGCAATAAAAAATATTTAATCGTCAATATCGCGTTGGCGGTTGGTGACGAAATAGAAATCAACACACCGAGTGGTACACTGTTTACAATCGTTCAGGTGTCTATTCCAAACGAATATGCTATAGCTGCTGTTAAAGTTGATGGAAATGATGTTAAATATACTGTGAACACTACTGGGTCAACTATTACTATTAATGACACTGACGCAATAAAATATGGAAGCATTATTGAAGTAGAATATATTCAAAATCGTTTTACTTTAGAAAAACTTCGAGACAAAGTCGTTTCCGTGGAGATAAATGGCACGGATTCTTCTAAGTATGAACTGGACGGAGCACAACTAACTATCAATGGTCTGTCCGTAGGAGATACTATTAAAGTTGAATCAATTGATACGCAGTTTGATTTATCCGATGATTACGACAAGGAAATTGTGTCAGTAATGGTAAATGGCGAGAAGCAGCAGGGATATAATTTGGATGGAAATATTTTAACAATAAATGAATTAAATCCAAGCGATAGAGTTGTTATAAATTTAGTTAATAATAAGTTTGAAAGCCAACAGTACGATAAACAAATATTATCTGTCAAAATTAATTCTCAGAAAGTTAACTACACTTTTTCGGATAATGTTGTCACAGTTTCTAATTTAGACTTATTGTTTAGTGGAGAACAAATTGTAATAGAATTTGTTCCAAAATCTTTTTCTCTATCTCTGCCAAAAGACAAAATAGTATCTGTGCTCGTTGATGGCAAAGAAATTGGTGTTAAACAATATGAGTACGATTATAGTACTAAAAAATTAACTATTTCTCTGGACAATCTTTTGATAAATAGCTCTGTGGTTGTAGCGTCTATTGACACTCATTTCGATGTTAAACAATTATCTGCAAATGAAAATATTGCGGCAGTGTGTATTTTGCGCCAGTCAAATGACGGGAAGACACAAGAGCTAACTGTTGACGTTAAGGATTATACTTATGACAAAAATGAAAATAGTTTAGTTGTTAATGATAGTAGGCTCAGTCAGGACGATATAGTTTTGTTTAAAACTATTAACAAATCATTTGTTGTTTCAAATAGTAATAAAGCATTAACTTCTGTTAGAATTAATGACAATATTACTGAAGATTACACATTTAATTCTAGCATATTAACTATTACCACTAGTTTAGGAATTGGAGATACAGTTTCCGCTGAATTTTTAGATAATCATTTCGTGCTACAAAACGACATTGGTTCAAAGCATATCGTTGAAAAGAAATCCCCTGATTCGATGTTAACTGAAACAATTTCAGAAGGCGAAAATGGATATCTGTACAACAAAACTACAAAAACATTGACGGTGTATGCCCCACTTGAAAATGGAGATAAACTTATTGTAAAAACTATTGAGGTAGAAAACGCATTGCTGGTAGTTGAAGTAGTTGAATCTGATGCTGGAGATGGCCAAATATTAATTACAGATGTCTACCCCAAACTTGACTCCTATGAACCAAAAGCCGGAGATTATGTTGTGTGGGTAGAAGGCTATACTGAAACATTAAAAAGGCTATACGAACTTATAGACAGTCAGTTAACTGAAGAAAATTCTGTCCCTGACGAATATAAAATTACAGAAAAGATTGTTACTCCAGAGAATTTTGAACAAGCAGGACTTTATTTGCCAGAAGCAAGTATAGATAACCTTGGTGAAGTTTATAAAATAGTCAACCAAGATAACAATGGAAATGAAGTTGCTTCTAAGTATTATGTATGCGAGATTAAAGTGTCTATTGTGAAGAACGAGCAGACGGGCAAAGATGAACAAAAGTATACTTATGTTTGGAATGAAAGAAACTTAGTTGTTGGGGCAGAAGGTATTAATTCTCTCAAAGAAAAAAAAGATATATACTTGTCAATCCAAGATGTACAAATTGCTGCTGAATGGGACAAAAAGGACGCAGATAGTGATGAATACAAAGCTTATATAAATAATCTTAATAAGCTTAATGCCATTAATAAAGAACTAGAGAATAAACAAAAAAAGGTTGAAGATATTCAAGCGGAGATCCAAAAAGTAAATGATGAAATCACGTTAATATCAGAGGACATAAGCGTTAATAAAAACTTTACTCCAGAGAATTTGGATAGATTGTCCCTGTTTCTAAGAGAGGACGAATATTCGGATGATTGCTTCTATGTTTCAGAAATTGATACTGACTTAGATAAGATTAATACGCAGAAAGAATTATTAGTCGCTGGACAAAAAGAACTCAAAAAGATTTCTCAACCGAAGTTGTCTTTCTCTGCTTCTATGAGAAATATCTATGCTATGCCTGAGTTCGCCCCTATTCTAAATCAGTTTAGCCTTGGCAATTTTGTCAAAGTTAAACTGAGAGATAACTTTATAAAGAAAGCAAGGTTGCTCGAAGTTCAGCTTAATTTTTCTGATTTAAGTAATTTCTCATGTACTTTTGGAGACTTACTATCAGCGAAGGATCAGGGCGATATTCATGCTGACTTGTTGTCTCAAGCAGTTAGCGCTGGTAAAGCAGTTGCTAGTGGTTCTTCTTATTGGCAAAAGGGTTATGACGTAGCCACTGCTATTGATGAGAGAATTAGAAACGGATTAATTGACGCAACGACTTCAATTAAATCAAATTCTGCTGGACAAAGTGTGTCGTGGGATAATTATGGTATTCACCTTCGTAAAGTTGTAGATGGCGTATTAGATAATCATGAGGGCTGGATTACCAATAATAAATTCCTATACTCAGACGACAATTTCCAGACGACTAAGTCTGTATTTGGTAATTATACTATTAATGGAGAAGAATATTGGGGCATTCTAGCAGGCTGTGTTCGTGCTGGACTGGTCGAAGGTAGTAGTATAGTTGGTGGCCAAATTTGTATTGGCGAGCAGGAAGATGGTTCCTATGCTTTTATGGTTGATAAAGACGGAACAGTAACTATGAATAAAGGCGACGCAGCCGAGAAGCTTTCTTTCTTTAGTTTTGATGGCGATAATGGTTTAGTTGTTGGCGAAAACAACGGTTCTGGAGAATATTTCTCAAGAGTTTCTGCACAAAGAATTGAATTCTGTCGTAAGGCGAGAATTATAACAGTAGAGTCTGAACCAACACAAAGCAATAGATATAATAATTATGATTATATTTTATATATCCACCAAGAAAACAATGATACTTATTACGACTATTATAAAAATCCAGATTTTTTGTCTGCCCAATATAAGCCGATAAGTTCAATTGGTGAAAATTTTGCAGATCCAGAAATTAAATTTGGTATTCCAATTACTTATTTTGCGAATGATACTGCATACATGAAACAAGCAGAAATTGAGGGTAGTTTAAAAGTTGGCACAGAAGAGAAACTATCATCTATTTCTTTAGGCAATTTTAAGCTTCAAATAGAAAGCAATGGAAGCTTGTCTATTGTTGCAATACAATAACATGGAGGTGATATTTTATGGCAACTGCATCAAGTGGTGCGTTTGAAACAAGTGTATATAATGCTGCTGGAAGCTTATATCCAGATAGAATTAGAGTAGAATGGTCTTCATCGCAAAGTGTCGCAAACAATACATCTACAATATATTGGACTGTTATGTCTGCTGGGGGAACCGAGAGCTCATCTCGCTATGTTATGACAGGCCCTGTAACTGTTAGTATCGCAGGTGTTACAGTTTATAGCCGTGCGGACAGGTTTGCAATGCATGTTGGTGAAGTTCTTGATTCTGGCAGCTTTACTTTAACGCACAATTCTGATGGCAAGCAATCATTCTCCGCGTGGGCAGAGGCAGCTATTTATACTTATGCCATTAGTAGCACAAGGTATGATTATTATGTTAACTTACCACAGATTCCAAGAGCTTCAAGTATTAGTGTGTCTGGCACGACTATAGGTTCACTAATAACAATTAGCATTTCAAAAGCGGTATCTTCTTTTACACATACATTAGAGTATAAATTTGGTAATAAGTCTGGTACTATTGCTATAAATACTTCAAGCTCATCTGTTAGTTGGACACCATCACGTGAATTGGCACGACAAATTCCAAATTCGTGGTATGGAACTGGTACGTTAAAATGTCTTACTTACAATGGCGGAACACTAATTGGAGAAAAAACAATTAATTTTATATTATATGTTCCGAATAGTATGAAACCTTCTATCAATAGTTTTACTTCATCTATTGCTAGGACAAATCCTTCTGGATGTGGAATGTATGTTAAAAACAATTCTGCTGTTACGTGGACAGTGTATGCTGTCGGGTCATATGGTTCTACTATCACGAAATGTGTGATTAATGGGCAGAACTTATCCGAGACTAAAACTGGTTCAGCAACTTCATATAGTATGACGAGTAATACTCTAACTGTAGCTGGCAAACAAACTTATACAGTCACTGTTACAGATAGTCGTGGGAGAACAGCAAGCACAACAGGAGAAATTACAATAATCGATTATAATCCCCCAACTATTACTTCAATAACTTCGTTTAGAAGCAACGCAGATGGTGGCATGAATGGGTCTGGGCAATATGTTACGCACCAGTTAAATGCGTCGTTTTATACGTTAGGTGGCAATAACAATATCAAAATTAAAGCATATAGTAAAAAACGTTCAGATGCTACGTATTCCGAATCAAATAGTGTTGTTGTGAAAGATGACGCGAGTGATAGAACTAGCTACACATATACGTATAAAAATGCTTCTTTCGCTGTAGACACCGCATATGATTTCAAAATTGTTATCTCTGACAGTGTTGGTCAATACGCTATGTTTTACACAAATGTTGGGACAAAGAATGTACCATTAAATATTTCTGGTGACAATAGCTCAATTGCAATTGGTAGTTTTGCACAAAAACAAGCTGACAACAAAGGGTTATTTCGCTGTGAATGGGCAGCAAGTTTTGCTTCGTCTCCACAAGTGGATTCTGATAGAAATTTAAGGCGAAACATTGATGATATTGGTATTGATATCATTGACAAGCTAAAACCAGTCCAGTATGTGTTAAATAATGACGATTCTGATACAATACATTATGGATTTATCGCACAAGATGTAGAGCAAGTACTATTAAGTTCAAATGAATCAAAACAGAAAACGGGAATTGTTCATTATGACGAAGATGAAAGTACAAAAGAACATAAAAACTATTCATTAGCCTATGATGAGATTATTCCGTTACTAGTAAAAAAATGCCAAGAACTTCAGCGCGAGATTGATATATTAAAAGGAGAATAAATTATATTGTTTGGAGTGATATAAACAATGATAGATTTAATTACAAACATATCCAGCCTAATAAGCGGGATTATGGTAATCGTTGCGTTCTTGGGCGTTCTGATTAAACCAATAAGAAAAAAAATAGAAACATGGCTCAGAAACACAACAAATGCCGAGGAGCTAACTAATACGATGAAAGCTCATACGAAGCAGCTTAATAATTTAGAATACAAGATTGATCAGCAAGAAACGAAAAGCAAGAAAGCGGATGAACAAATTATCAATCATCTAAAAGATGTTGATACGAGACTGAATAACGTTGATTCTAAGTTGTGTACGCTTGACAATAGAGTCTTTGAAAATGAGCGGGATCGGATCAAGGCAGAGTTGTCTGAATGTGCGTCTAGATGTGCTCGTGGAATAAAATTGTATCCAGAAGAAAAGAATCATATTGATGAAATTTATTCAAAGTACATTAATGAGCTTCATTGTAATTCTATGGGGTCAGAACTATATCATACAATTACGAAATATTATGAGAGCCAAGATTGGTTGAAAGCATAATAAACGTTTAGGGACTAGAGAGTAAAATCTCTAGTCCCTATTTTTTTGCGCCCTGCTGCGCTTTTAAATGGATTCTAATCACATTTAGTATCCAATTATTCACTGACCTATTCTCTGCGTGAGCTGCAAGCTCTATTTGGAATTTTTCTTCTTCTGGAAGCCTAAATGTAATGGATTTTGTTCCCGGTTTGCATGTCATATTCACACCACCTTTATATGAATATCATAACATTTTTCGCCAAAAAGTGCAATCACCTTTATAGCAAAAACTATGGTTAAAATTAACAAGGTGATAGCACCTTTTTGAAATCAGTAGTGGGGGAGTGTAGTTAATGTCAATTATAAAGAACATTCTGCTATTTAATGTCTTTTATAATTGACATAGACTCAATTTTTGTTTCGTCTAATAGATGAGAATATACTTGCAGCGTCATGTTTATATTTAGATGCCCCACCATTTGAGACACCATTGCAAGTGGGACATTATTGTGTAACATTAGGCTTACAAAAGAATGCCTGAGCGCATGGACTCCACAATGCTCTATCCCTGCTCTTTTAACAATGCGATTGAATGTGTTTTGTGCAGCGACTTTACAAATTGGTTTTGTATGATTCGCATGGACAATGTATCCGTTTGGCTCCCATCCAATCTGCTCTTGCAGGTCTCTTAACGCAGCAATTGCCATGTCTGACAAATAAATAGTTCTTGCGACTCCTGTTTTTGTAGAATTGGATACAATTTCAATGGTCTTATTTTTACTCTTGCTTCTGTCATTGATACGAGCGACAGTTTTATAAATTTTCGCAGTGCGCGTTTCAAAATCAATGTCGCTCCACCTTAAAGCTAAAGCTTCTCCAACTCTGCATCCAGTATATAGTAAAAATACATACAAAGCGCCATTCTTATAAATACGCACTCCATTTTTATGCCTAGAATAGCATGTTTGTATTAATTTTTCTCTTTCTTGTTGAGACAAATATCTTCTTTCTTTTTGTACAAATAGCGACTTTTTTGGTAGTCTAACTTCCCCCATCGGGTTTCTATCAATCTTTTCTCGTAGTAATGCATAATTGAATATCTCTCCTAATGCAGAACATGTTTTCTTAATTGTTTCATATGCGAGCCCATCGTCTTTCATTTTATTAATAATAAAAGTTTGAATTAAATGTCCATCTATTTGTTTCATTTCTAAATTATATAATCTTGTCACATGTTTTTCTTTTAATACACGTTCCATTCTATCAAATGATGAAGGTTTCAATGTTGGCTGTTTGACTGTGAAAAGCCAAGAATGAATAAAATCTTCAAATAATATATCCTTATCCCCAACGATATTTTTATTAAGTAATACTTCAAATTCACGTTTTTTCTTTAAACAAGTTTGCTTGTCCCCGTAAAAATATTTTCTTCCTATTCCTTTATAAGCTACAGACAATTTCCAAGTGCCATTGTCTCTTTGCGTCCACGATCCTTCCCCATTACTTCTTTTCTTTGCCATAAATATATTCCTCCATTTTCTAACAATACAAAATTATAGTTCATATCATTATTATATTTGATGAAAACAATATGGTCAATGGCAATTTTTAGTCACAATCGTACCACAATAATACCACAATTTTTTGATTATTTATCATAACAGTACAAGATTATTGGTGATATCGAGTGAATACAATTTTCTTCCAAAGCAAGCTTAAACCAGCATATATTCTAGCTCCAATGCTTTAGACTTGTGTTTGTGAATAGCTGTTCTATTATGTTTTTATGGCTGTTTCTCAGGCTATATGAACCATAAGTGTCCATAAATAAAAACAACTCAAGTCATTGATTCTCCTAGATTTAAGTGATATGTTTTTGCTGAATGACCACATCATTTACCACAATTTTATTGTACCACATCTTTTGACCACAATTCAATATAGTTTATCTATCTTTTATAAGCCAAACTTTTCTTTTCAAACCATTCATCAACTTTGTCCTCAATGATAAGGAATTTACGCCCATTTCTAATTGACGGGAAGTCTTTACGTTTGACAAGCTCATAGACACTATTAATTCCAATTAGCCCCGGATGCTCTGCATTTAATTTTTCATATAGTTGTTTTACTGTTATGTATTTCATATTATCACTCTCCTATCATATTTGCTCTATTTTACATTATATCATTGCATTTTTGATAAATAAATATGCCGGTAATGTGAAATTACACTACCGACATATTGCTATTCAATTTTGCGCATTTATACGCATTTTTTGAGTCAAGAATGGCTACTACACGTGCAATTGTGCGCGGTTGTATCACCTACGTATGTAGTAAAAGCTCCGTTAACTGGAGGATATCTTGTCTCATCGTCTACTTCATGAGTCTCTGTGACAGTCTTCTGAACAAGATTGCCGTTCTTGTCATATTCGTAAATAGTTTCTGTAATGTCACGCTTAATCATCTTTTAGTTCCTCCTCAATAATTGTTTCAAAAATTTTATACGCTTTGTTAAAATCAATATTTGAAATTGCATAGTCAAAATCGTCTCGCATAATCATCTCCGAAAACTGCTCGTTCTCATTGAAACAGCGTTTGTAAAACGTAAGTGCATCGTCTTTTCTGCCATTGATAGCTCGCTCTTCACGAATATCATCTGGCACATGAATGTAAATTGTTACGAAACGAACGTCAGAAAGATCAAGCGAAAGTGAATGCATATACTCAATACCACGATAGTCAATGCAATACAGATCTGATTTCATAAGTTGGTCTTTTGTCGCAAAATAAATTGCGTCTCCAATTTGTGTATAAGCAATCATTTGATTCTGATACTGAGCAACTTCGTTCTTCGTAATGAAAGTGTGAGTATCTCCTTCGTCTTTTCTGCGAGGACGAGTGGCATATGATTTTAACTGTCGATACCCGTGCTCGTTGCATAGCTTGTTTACAAGCGAATCCTTCCCAGAAGAACTTTTCCCAACAATAAGGAATACTGTGTGCATAGTTATCACTCCTTAAGTGCTTCTTTGCCAATCTTAGAGAATGTGTACCAACCAATAATGCCATTAATCATAAAGATAACTTTCATTGCGAACACGGTGATACTGCCTGTTGGTGTTGCAAGAGCAAGTCCGAATGTAACTGCAGAGGCAATATTGTTAGCACTCCATAGCGCCCAGTTAATAGAAAACCCAAAATAACCAAGAACCATTGCTCCTAGTGTGCATGCTGTATTAAATGCGTCAAGCGCACTGTAATTCCCATGTAATGCTTTAGATAGGAAGTATAGACCAACTCCAACTGCAATTGTAATAAGGATAAAAACAATATTTTGTTTTGGTGTCCCGTTATGTGGCTTTACATTGCGATTGCCCCAGTGGATGTATGAGGCAATATAAATTGGAATCAGAATCACATTTTGAAGCGCGTCAAGCATAATACGGTTCTCTAGACAGATAATTGTGTAAAGACCTACGTACACAACGCCCATAAGAAATGCGCCTCTAGCACCAGAACTATAGACAGCAACATACGCCATACCAATTGTTCCAATTAGAATGTTAATCCAATTGTCTCCACTAATTACACCTAGGAGCGCGATAGCTAACGTTGAGCAAATAATCCATAGCTTTTGTGCGGTAGTAAGCGAGTTGTACCAAGTTTTCATGTTTAGTCCTCCTGAATTTTAAGCAAATAATTAATTACTTCTTCAATAGTATATACAAGTCCGCCGCATTGATTGAGCAGTCCAGTAACATAGAGATTCTGGTAAGAGTATTGCTGCTCACCAAGCCTACTTGCTCCACCAGCGTCTTTAGCTTCACTATGTGTTAAATAGCACTGTCTATTGTCTGTGCAAATGCCAATCATATATTTGTGGTCTCCGCGCTCAATCTTTTCATGGAATTTTCCGATCTCAGCGCAAGTTCCAGACGGCAAAATATCACCGTCTATGCAAGCAATAAGTACATCGCTATTATTAAGTCTTGCATTGTCTGCATTGGCAATTTCTTGAGACCCTGCAAATTTCTTCTTCCCATCAACTCCATTTATGTCAGAATTTTCAACCGGGGAGTATAAGTCAATGCCGGGGATTGCTTCTCTGATCTTTTTTGCCCATTCAGTATTTCGAAGCAAATCTCCATATGTGAATATTGGGCCAGCTAAATATGCTTTCATATATATTGTTCTCCTTGTGTATTCTTAGTTAATTCTTGGCTGAATATAGATAGTTCCTTTATAACAAAATTTTTAAATGTCTCGTTATCTCTATTCTGTTGTTTTATATCGTCCAAATGAGTTTGATATACTTCTAATTGAACAGATTTATATGGTATATTGAACCATTTGCTAATTTGATTAATAGACAGATCAAAATCAATATAGGCTCTATAAAGCCATTGGTGATTGTATAACTTGTTAATATATGTGTCACGATAGTATTCAAGAAAATCAGGCAAATCTTTTACTCGGCCACTTCTATACAAATTATGGAACAATGTATGTATTGCTTCATTTTCAAAAACAAATAAATTGTCAACATTATTGTTCTTTTTGTTAAAATCTATGTGGTGTACCACACATTCTGGTTTTAAGTATCGTTCGCCATTTATTTCAATGGAATTTGAATCATTGAGTAGGTATTGTTCTGCGATTAATCTGTGTTCTGGCACAAAATTAGAGCTGCTTCTAAATGGGTGATCTTCTACTCTAATTAGTTTATATTGTCCACTATTACTTTCGTCCGACTTCCAACTGCTATTCAATTTCCCAGTTAACCCATATTGAGGATTGCCATCTTTGAAATATAATGTTTTTCTTAATTCATAACAACATTTTTTTGAGCATGTTGCATTGTGAACATCTTTCATCTTATCTAGCACGCTTTGCTTTCGATAAAAAGATCCCCCACAAACTGGGCAGGTTAATTTTGTTTTCATGCTTTTTTGATAGTTGTTATGACATTCCCTATTGCAAAAATTATGTTTGTTCGCTTTTCGCTTGTAGTTGTCAATTTTAATTTCTTTGCCACAAAAATCACAATAGATTGGTATTTTATTTTCCACTACTTCCAAACCCATTACTTCCTCTTTTTGTAAAATCTAAATGGTCAATCTCTTCAAAAACTATCTGCAGATATGGCAGGAATATAAGCTGTGCTATCCTATCTCCATTACGGACAATAAACATATTGTCCGAATCATTGTGAATAGCGACAATATATTCTCCAGTGTAATCCTCGTCACATACACCAACGCAATTCGCTGGTCTTAAGCCGTGATTGGTTGCCAACCCGCTTCGAGCAAAAATTGCTCCAAAATATCCTTTGGGTGGCTGTATTGATAATCCAGTTCCCACCTTAACGGTTGAGTAAGGCGGGACAGGAATATCATTTTTAATACATGCATACAAATCGTACCCTGCAGACAATTCGCTTCCTTTTGTTGGAATCTTGGCGTCTGGTCGTGTCTTAGCAAACTTAATGTTCATGTCAAACACCTCCAAGATTAAAAATTAATCCAGAACGGGCTGGTGCCATTGAATACATAGTTTAGGTAATAATAGCGCTTGTTTAGTCGAAGAACACCATAATCGTTTAGGTACTGCTTGATCTCGTCATTAACAGCACTAAGGCTTTCATCAATGTGTTTCATGCGCTCCTTCTTTTCGGCCTCAATCTTCTGATTGCGCTTCTTCTCTTCTGCGTCCTTCTTCTGTTTAACCAGATCATTAAGTCGCTTATAATTTTCGGAAGCCGCCTTTAGCTCTTCCTCTAGTTCTTCAATTGTCTTCTCTCTCGTACCGTAGTCTTCCATAATTCATTACTCCTTTGTTGAAATTTATAATTTTGTGTTGTTAGTCTTTTGTTGCGATAAAGAGTCCACAATGGCACTCTCCTTCAATCCCTTGAGCAACCTGACGACGGAATTCTGCACATTGACATTTTGCGCTTTCATTTCGGAATGGTTCCAAAACACAAGGGCAATAACCGCCAGTCTCTTTTAGTTGCTGACGAGCAATCGCCACTATCTCTTTATCTGGATTAAGTGTAATTTTCATCAAGATATCCTCTCTGCATATTGGTTATCACTAACTAACGTAATACCAAGAACATCGTCATATCTGCTTGGACGATTTGGCGTATATCTGCCAAACTTTACAATTATATTGTCAAAGCGCTTTAGATTATTTAATTTCCACGTGATCTCTTGCGGATAATAACCTGTATAAATAACGAAAGTGTCATGACATTCTTGCGCTCTAAAATATTGAATTATGTCAAGTACTTCATCAAATTGAAGCATTGGTTCAAGTCCTCCAAACACGATGGCTTTAGTAATATTGTTGTTAATATATGCCTTATATATTGACTCTTTACTAATATCTTTCGCCGCTTGTTTTGCCATTGGTTCGTTCTGGCATATAGATATATCTATTCCTAATTCATTGCAACATTTCCAGTCACATTTTGATGTTATTAGGAATAGGGAGGGCTTTTTATAATTAACAAAGTCCTCCATCACTACTCCTTTAAGTTTCATCACATAATGCCATCCTTGTTTAGAACATCATACCAAAGTCTGTGATTGAATTCTTTCTTTCTAATCTTTTGATATGATGACACTGGGGTATAAAATCCAACAACTCTGGCAAATTGGTCTGCGACTGGCTTCCCACATGTTGGACAGTTTTTTGTTCCAATAAAAGCATGATGGTCTTCACAAACAGAAATCTTCGTTGTGAATGCAAAGTAGATTACCCCATGCTCCGCTACATAATTTAGCATGTCCCATGCTTCTTCCTCATTAGCAAAACGATTCTCGATGTCGATGTGGGCAATACATCCGCCACCACACTTTGCATCAAACAGACTACCAAGTCGACATTTTTCTTGAATTGTGCATTTTTCAGTCAGCGGAATCCACTGGTTAGAATAAATAAAGTATTTATCTTTTTCATATAGAAGATTATCTGCTTGGCAAATCACACCTGCACAATTTTCTGCTGGAATCATTTCAACATTAAAACTAAAATCACAATCAAAATTATCTTTTACTTCGTTGATTGTGTCCAGTATCTGTGTTGCAAACTCAACAGCGTCATCACTGTAAGACTTATACCCAAACTCGTCAGTGTTAATCAGACCAAACATATCCATCACTTCATACATTCCAATACCGCCAATGGTGCAGAATTGCTTGTCAAATTCGACGGCCCCGTCTTGATAGTTTGGCAGAAGTCCTTTTTCGATATTACGTTGTAGAATATGTCTCATAGAATATAGTGCCTTGCAATCAAGTAACACTCTATCTTTTAAGATGTCTAAATACTTCTTTTTATTTAGTTTAGATTCATATGCAATTCTTACAAGATTAATGGTAGATACTCTGCAACTACCAACGCTAAGTGCAGTTCCACCAATGCTATTGATGAAAGCGTCAAGTTTCTTCGTATTGCTTAATAGACGGCAACAGTTACTTAGCACTCCTACATTATCAGACACAAAAAAGTTACTGTCGCTCCACTTCATGTTATGAGCAGAACACCAACGTGCAAATGGTTCGTCCTGAAATTTATTATCTTTGTAAAGTAGCGAGTATGTTAGTACCGGAAATGTGAACATATTATGTTCTCTTGTCTCAGATACAACCTCCATAAAAACCTGCTGGCATTTAATAAGTTCCTCAATTTCATCCATTGCGAATGAACCGTCTGGAAATTCTACGCCGCCGAATAGCGACTCCAGATAGGGCCTATCAAAGATGCTTACATTTGTAAAAGCACACTGATCGATTCTTAAGAATGGCTGATTCAAACGGTAAATAAACTTCTGGAAGTTCTGTCTTAGATATGTGTCAGGGTCTTTGAGATAATATCCATTTTCCACATCATGCTTCCAAAAATAATACGCCCAAATAAGGACATTTGGCATGCCGACAGCTCCGCTTTGGCGGTTTGAGAGGAATGAAACAAATTCAATTACGTCATCAAAATACGTAGTAAGATGCTTTGGTGGCTGCGCATTGTACCCATTAAGAAAGAATAGTCCTTCTGTTGCCAGTCTCGTAAAATCATTTGCCCAACAATAAGGGAAATAGCTAGCTGTAGAACTATCATTAAGATAAAGGCCCTTACTAAATTCCTGCTCTAGCCACTGCTTTGCAGTTCTTAGTCCCCACTTCTTTTTAATCTCAAGGAAAATCTTATTAAGAGCAAATAGCTTGTCCTCAGACTTGCCCTTTTCTGTCATGAACGAACGAATATCTTTGTGACTTGCGTTGGCATTTGGGTCAATCGTTGTATCTGCCATCGTATCATTTGCAACAAATTTTTCAAGAAACTCGCTAAAATCAAGTTGAGATGGATGCACTCCATTAATATATTCAAAGTCTTCCCCATACTTCTTTTTTAGATCTTCAAGACAGCGCTCAAAGTCTTTTGTTAGTTTAAGCGTAATATCCATTAATTCACCACCCCATTAACCCACTCATTCGCTTCCTTAAAATCCATTAGTTTGCCATCCACTTCTAGTTTTGGAACTTCCTTAAACCCCTTCTCTAGCATAGCGTTAGCATCATCAAATAGTTCAAACTCAATGCCTTTGTTGCGAAGCTTCTTTTCAATCATACAGCATCTTGGACAATGAGTACTATAAAGCACTACCATAGGCATAACTCCTTTCAAAATATTAAAGCTTAAATATCGTATTGGTTTTCTTTATATAGTTCATTCACATACTCTACAATTTCTTCCCAGTTATTAGTTCTGTAAATTCCATACACATCGTCATGCACGTTTCGATTCCATGGCTTGTCAAGAAGCACTCTATCAACCGCATAATTTGTAGCCATTAGATTCTCTGCACAATCATCAACAAGTACATCTACATGCAATAGCGACTTGTTTTGAATACAGATAATATGTTTCTGGTCAATAAATGGGAAGTTCTTGGCGAACCAATCAACTTTCCACGCAAAATTTGAATAATGCGTTGCTGTTGCAACATAGACGTCATACCCATTATCAATTAGCTTCTTAACTCCCCACTGAGAGTCAGGAGCTGGGGATAGTGAGTCCCACAGCTCTTTCTCCATGAAGATAGAAGTTAGCTCTTCTGCAATTTCAAATGGAAGGCATTTATAAAAATCATATTGCGTGAAAATGTCTGCCGTTAGTCCTGTGCCATGTCTCGTGTTATATAGCTCTAGCGTTTTCTCAATGAGATTATTAAGTACCTCATCACAATCTAGAGCAACAGTAAACTTCTGCATAGTTGCCTCCAATAATTTTGTATTATTAATCCTGCTCTGGTTCGGAAGTATTCTCTTCTTCCTTCTTGACATCAACAATATCACCATTCTCGTTAATGTCCTTGCCCAGACTAATTGAGCAAAAATGTTCAATCTTCTTAATTAGTCGCTTGTAATCATTCGCTGACTTCTTGCCCGGTTGACGCTTGAACTCCGCGATGTACTGAAGCACAACGCCACAGATTGCTTTCGAGCCACTGAGCAAAGCCGCCATCTGCACTTTCTCTAGCTGCGTTTTAATTACTTCTTTAAGAGCATCGTCTGTCATTTCTGCCGCTGGAGGGCTCTGCTCCTCCATGCTATTAGTCTGTTCGTAATTGTTGTTCTCGTCCATATGCGCACTTCCTTTCTTTTAATTACGTGCCAATTATACCACAATAATTTAGTATTGTCAATAGACTGATTTTGTTCGTTTAATTTTTTCTAGCCATACTGTATATGGTTTTACTCGTTCAACAAACAAATGATCGTCTTCTTTTCTTCCAAGGATCGCAAGGCACTTGCCCTTTGCAATGAGGCCGAAATATTCTTTTAACTGTTTGCTCCAAATAGTTGCTTCAATAATCCTGTCAGAAGTAATTAAGTCTAAATATGCAAATTGATTATTGTTTTTATCTTTCTTACGTTTAATATCTGATATTACACACAATACAACTGTTTTTTCTCCATTTGGAGCATCATCCCAGTTGGCATTAATTAAATCTACTCCTTCTTGTAGTGGGTTGTCTGTCAAAAACATTGATAGACTTTCATATTCCCATAGGAATGGATCTTTTGCATATTTTTGTTTGAAGTCTTCCATATAAGCTTTATATTTTTGCTCTTGCTCTTTATCAAACTTTTCTTTGCGCTTCTCATTATACAATTGCAATACAGTCTCTTTATCTACTTTTTTGCCAACCTTATAATCATCTACGTTAATGTCCCATTCAATCAAAAGTTTTGCTTTCGTCCCATATGATTGAACTGGTTTATATTCTTTTCTCTCATATGATAAAGACGCATATCTTTTCATTAACTTCATTTTATTAGAAGTTGGGAAGGCTCCCGCTTTTATCAAAGCAATTGTAGCAGACTTATCGGAAATTTTTGATATATAATCATTAAAGCTGCTATATGGTTGATTCTCAATAATTTTAGTGATGACTGATTCGCCAATGCCTTTTACTGCTCCAAATCCAAAAAGTATTTCTTTTGATTCAGGCTTAGCCTTAAATGTAAGTGTTGATTCATTAATTTTTGGTGGAAGAACTTTAATATTAAGTCTATGACACTCATTAATGATTACACTTAATTTTGCCGTATTGCCTGATTTCGCTGTTAGAACCGCTGTGAGAAATTCAACTGGATAAAATGTTTTTAGCCAAGATGTAAGATATGCTAATAATGAATAAGCAACCGCATGCCCACGGTTAAAGCTATACTCTGCTTGTTTAGCAAGTAACGCCCACATATCTTTAATCTGTTGTTCTGTCCATTGTTTTTTAATTAATCCTTCATGGAATTGAGTATACAAAGACGCCATCACATCTTTTTTCTTCTTTCCAATTGCTCTTCGTCCAGTGTCTTGTGCTTCCTCAGAGAATCCAGCATATGCAAGCAAATGCAGAGCGTCTTCCTGATATAAAAGAATAGAATGTGTCTTTGAAAATAGAGTTTTTAAGTCTGGATGTATAACTACTGTTTCATCTGGATATAATTTGTTTTTGCAATAATCAGGAAAACTGTTTTTTGTTCCGGGACGATTGCTTGCATTAATTGCAATAATGTCTTCTATGTTGTCTGCTTGTGCATCAATGCACATCTTTTTTGCTTCAGCAGATTCAAATTGGAATACTCCTACAGTATTTCCACTCTTATAGATTTCATCATAAACTCTTTGTTCTTCCAAGTTGAGGTGATTAATATCTACATCTTCCCATGTTAAATGCGCCATTTTTAATGCGTCATCTATGACATCTAGTGTTTCTAGTCCTAGATAGTCCATTTTAACCAATCCGAGATCATCCATTGCTGCATGCATCTCTAATTGAATCATAGGATTTTTCTCATTGTCTAGGCACAATGGACAATAATTGATAACAGGATGTGGAGTAATCAATGTTCCTGCGGCGTGACGACCTCTGCTCTTAGGAAGTCCCTCTAGCTCCATTACATACTTAAACCATAATGGGAACTTTTTATAAACTTCATTTAGTTTCTCGTCTTTGCCAACAAGTTCTTTAAGTAATACGTCCTTTTCTACTTCTTCACCTAGGTCACTTAGTGTCTTAACAGTAGGAATCATTTTAGTGACTTCATCACGAAGGCTATAAGGAATTTGTCCAAAGTATGGAGAATCTTGTCTTTCATTAAGCACTTTTCCAATATCACGAATTGCCACTTTTGTAGCTAGTGTATTAAAAGTAGCAATTGGCGCAACATTTTCTTTTCCAAAAAGCTCCTCTGAGATCTCTATGATTTCTTTTCGTCTACGTTTACTAATATCCCAATCGAAGTCTGCAAGGCTACCTTTTCTTCCAAGATTTGCAAAACGTGAAAAATCCAAATCCCAACGTATTGAATCTATCTGAGTAACACCAAGCATAAATAAACATAAACAATTTGCACCAGAGCCGCGACTATATCCTCTTGGTAGTTGTCTTGCGTCTGCCGCCTCTGCAATCATATGAAGCATAATAAAATAATCTGTGTAATCGAGCGCATTAATGACAGGTAATTCTTTTTCAAGTCTTTCTCGTCTTATCTTTTGATCTTCTTCGTTCATCCATCCGAATTTATTATCAAACTTTTCAAAGACAAGATAATGAAGATAGTCTTCATGAGAAGAAAACTCTTCTGGAACATTAATTGTTGGCATAATATTCCCATGGTCAAGACCATAGTCAATATCATCATCAATCATATTTGCAATATGTACTGTCTCATCAATACCTTGTTGGACTACTCGTTCAAGCATCCAATCTCCGAGATACTGAAAAACATCTTGCTCATTTTGCAAATGACATCCAACATACGTTTCTCCTGTTTCTCGACCTTCACCAATAGAGACAAAAATGGAATGTGTATCAATTTGATTTGCACTTAACATATGCGCATCAGTAGTAATAACATATGGCATATTCATATGTCTTGCAAACTGATAAATTAATGTATTGCACTTTAATTGCTGTTCAGTTTTATGTGATTGAATTTCACATGCAACATAATCAAATGTGTCTTTTAAAAGATTTACAAATTCTTCTGCTTCATCATACATTTCATTTTCAAGATATCTACTAAGACGGCCAACTTGACATGCAGTTAAACAAATAATCCCTTCGCCAAGATTGTGCTCTTTAATCCAATTAATAGATATACGTGGCTTTTTATACATGCCTGTTGTTGCAGCTTCACTAACAATTTTAAATAGGTTCTGAAGCCCTACTTGCTTTGATGCGAGAAGAACTAAATGATATCTTGGCTGAGTATATTCTTTTGAATCATTCTTTTCAAGATAATTGTCAACTTCATAAATTTCACAACCAACAATCGGTTTTACTCCATATTTCTTGCATAGTTTAACCTGTTCAACAAATCCATGCATTGTCCCATGGTCTGTTAGAGCAATATGACTTTGACCATTATCTGCTGCATATTTTACAGCTTGTTCTACTGTAAGAATTGAATCCAGAAGAGAACCAATCGCACTGTGGACATGTAAATTAATAAACATTACATCCTCCTCCTTTCATAACAATTTTGTATTGTTTATTCAATACCATATTTTTTAAACAAATGACGTTGCGGTGCAAATTCGTTTCCAAAATATTTTAATTCTGCTTTTAGACGTGTCCGAATAGCTTCTTCTTTCTCTGTAAATTTTCCAAGCCATATTCTTCTTCCTTCAAAGCCAATTTGTGCAACCCAAGCATTGTAATATTTGCTCCAATGTACACCTATAATTCCAGATGTATTATTACTAGGGACGGTTCTATTTCTTGCATTTTCAGATGAGTTAGATTTCCGTAAATTATCTTTTTTATTGTTAAAAGGATTTCTGTCTATATGATCATAAAACTTTCCTACAATTAACCACGACATGATGGTATGTTTATGATTAATATTTGTCCCTAAAAAATGATAGTTAGTATGATCTATTTCTTCTCTCCAGCAATAATCTTTTATTTTGTCATAATCTTCTAAATCAAAATAAAATTCACGATTAGTATTTATAGTCCATCCAACACCATAGTTAAAAGAAGTAACATCATACTTACATCGCTTTTTATTATTTTCGTGTACATATTTTAAAGATTCTCTTTGCAGGCATCCACATGATTTCGTGCGTCCAGACTTTATTTGATCTGTAGAAGTAATTACTACTCCATGTTCTTGACAGTTGCATTCACACTTCCACATTATGCGATGCCTTCCTTGAGGACTTATATAATCATTTGTCCTTTCAATTACTGTCAATCTACTATCTGGCACTCCATGTTCCCACATTTTCCATCCAGTCATATCTATAAAATTTGCCATTCATTTACTCCTCAATCGTCAAATATCACATAATAACAACGAGTTGTTTTGCTGATCTTGTGTATGCCGTATATCTCCATCGTCTTTTCATATCGTTGTCCCCAAACGCCTCATCAAACACCACAACTTTATCATATTGTGATCCTTCTGCTTTGTGACAAGTAATTACATACCCAAAAGCAAATTCAAATGGTTTTGGATATCCAGAAAACTTTTTCCAATTTTCTGAATTAATTGTTGGTTGCCCATTGACTATTAAATTATAATCAATCATTAAATTTCTATAGATTCCACCATCATCTGAAATAAAATTAGCATAAATGACTTGACCATAAGGAGGAACCTCTTTTATAGAAATATTATACAATTCTCCAATTGTCCCATTAACAAGCTCATTACCAATGCTATTTACAGTATTCCAATGATTCTTGAGACAAATAACCTTGTCACCATTAACTGGCTCGTTGCCATAATTATTTCCAAGAATTAATCTGCGCATATATTCATTTAATTCATGACGAGTTTTATTCTTGCCACATAGAATCTGGTCTGCACCAAGCAACAATTTGTCTGATGCTTTTTCTCTATGAATAATCCTACATCTTTTATCATCAGTGCTATATGCAAGTCTCTTGCCATTTCGAATATCCATTGACAGTTTAATGATAGGATTTTCAAGTGCTTGCCGCACAATCTCATCAAGGAATACGTGTGGATGATCTAAAATAGTTTGTTCACTATCAATTGGTGGCAATTGCATTGGATCCCCAAGGAATATAGTGTGTACATGATGAGACAATAGCAAATCAATCATTTCTTGTGGCAACATACTTGCTTCATCAACAACAACAAGACTATATTTCTTCTCTAATTTTACTCTAGGAGTGTGTCTATATGTGCCATCTGGTAACTCTTCAGAATGATAAAGCAACTTATGTGCAGTCATTGCATTCTTGTTCCCCTTTTGTTTAAGCACAAGAGCGGCTTTACCAGTGTATGCCACAAAAACAACTTGGTTTTCATGCAATCCTAGTTCTTGAATAATAAAATGAACTAAAGTAGTTTTTCCTGTTCCAGCATATCCAGCAATAACAGTATATGGCTTATGTTCTTTATACCGCTGGCAAGCTACCTCTAGTCCTTTCTTCTGTCCATCTGTTAGCTCCAATTAAACCTCACCACTTTTCATAGCCTGTCTTTTCTTAAATTCCTCTCTTTTCTTCTTGCGATCTACTGCATATTTATAGTGCTCTTCCGAGCAATAATATGTATTATGTTTACCAGCATGCTTTACGAACGCATCTTCTTTATTCAGCTTTCACTTACAATAAGCGCACGTACACTTTTTACTCATTCAACCAACCTCCTATATAATTTTGTATTGTATATTACTCGGCAATACTCACTGCAGGAGAAATGTGAAAGAATTCGGTATGGCTTCCTACGTCAATAATAGTATCTCCTGCGGCATTCCACATTCTCGTATAATAAATTGCGAAGTAACGTTCATTGCAAAACTTTGTAATTTCTTTATACGCAGCCTTACGCACTTCTTCGTCAGTTAGGCCATCCTCAAATGTAGCAAGCTCTCGTGCCTCGTGATAACTATTATAAAAATAAAGCTTATGCGTCATTCTCTGGCTCCTCCTTGAAACTCTCCCACATATCCTTCCAATAAGTCTTTTCGTCACAATCTAGCACGTACTGCACGACTTCGCTATTAGTGCTCTTGCCCTCAGCTAGAATATGCTGAAGCAGATCCATGTCAATAGACAGCGGAATATACGAGAGGATATAGTCGCCATTATCCTCTAGACTAGTAACCATTAGCGTCGCGTTCTGATTGTTCATGTTGTTCTTCTCCATAATGTAAAATCCTTTCTTAAATAAAATATTTTTTAATGTAATTTACAAATGTGTTTTGTTTTTTCTGAATATTATCAGTCGTATTATCTTTAAGTTCATATTTCCTCTCGCACAATGGGCAAACCTGTCTTCCTTCAGGAATAATTTCACCACATGCGACACAGCAATTATTATATTCAATCATATCATGCATCAACTCCTTAACTATAATTTTGTATTGTTCAACTATACATATAATATCACAAAATTTTGATTTGTCAAGTAGTTAAATGCATAAAAAATGGGGAGATAAGTTCTCCCCTAAATTTTATTCTGATAGCATTTTAAGAAAATCGTCCTCGCTAATAATTGGAATATTTAATTCAATAGCCTTCTTATTCTTGCCGCTTGTGCTTGTGGTATCATTATTAATAAGATAGTCAGTCTTCTTGCTCACTCCAGATACATATTTGCCGCCATTGTCTTCAATGGCTTTAACAAGTACATCCCTATTGGCATAATGTGTAAGACTTCCTGTAATGCAGAAACTTTTACCATTAAGACTGGAACTAGAACTAACATCATTTTCAACGACAAAGTTCATCTCAACAGGAAGCAATTCAACCATTGGATCTTTGCTATTCCACCAATCATGAATTGACTTATTTGTAATTTCTCCGAAATCATCAATTTGCGAAAAATCATATCCATTAGCTAATGCTTGTACAAAATCATAATGGTCTCCATTAAATTGCTTACTAATAGCTTTTGCCGCAGAAGAGCCAATATTAGGAATACCAAGCGCAGTAATAAATCTATCAAGCGTTACTGTCCTTGATTTTTCAATAGAATCTAGCAGTTTATCTACAGATTTTACCCCCATCCCCGGCAGTTGTGTAATTTCATTCTTATGTTCTTTCAAACGATAAATGTCCTTATAATTATGCAAAAATCCATGGGAAATTAGCAGCTCAAGTGTCTTCTCTGATAGACCATCAATGCTCATTGCTTTACGACTTACAAAATGCGTAAACTGTGCCAACTTCTTTGCTGCACAATTTAGATTAGTACACATGAGAACTTTACTATTATCAGTATATTTAATTTCAGTAGGCTCTCCACAACAAGGACACGTATTTGGAATTGTTAGTGTATTGCTACGAATTAGATTGTCATAAACTTTAGGAATCACCATATTGCTACGGTACACCGTAATAGTATCTCCAATACCAAGCTCAAGTTGCTCAATAATGGAAAGGTTGTGAAGTGTAGCTCTTGTAGTCAAGGCTCCGTCTAGGTCAACCTCATCGAAAACGGCTACTGGAGCAATAATTCCGGTTCTTGTCGTATTCCACTCAACATCTCTTAGTACCGTTTCATAAGTTTCATCACCGAATTTAAATGCGTAAGCTGCATTACTATGATGTGATGTTGCTCCAAGGCTCTCCCCATACTTAATATCACCAAAGCGTCCAACCAAACCATCAATTGGGTATCCAAGCTTCTTAGCCTTATTGACCAAAAATTCCTTCGCATCCCAATCAAAAGAACTAGTCCACGGAACAACAGTAAAACCTAATCCGTCAGCAAGTACTAGCTTACGTAAGAAACTATTCTCATCATCAAAGCCTTTAACTATATTCCAAACCACAAAAGTTAGTGGTCTTTTTGCACACTCATTTGAATCGAGTAATCTGATGCTGCCAGATGCAAAGTTTCTGGGATTCTTGTATTCTGTAGAAAATGGCTCAAAATCCTGATATGTGCAAATAATTTCGCCATCAATAATGAGTTCATCCTTATATGGAATCTTCTGCGGAACTGTCTTTACAGTTTTAATATTATGAAGAATGTCCTCTCCAACCTCACCATTGCCACGAGTTTCTGCCGATACTAGTTCGCCATTGATGTAGCGAAGTGAGCAAGTAAGACCATCCATCTTTTCCATACCAATAACATCTTTGCTTCCAAAATATTCGATAAACTCATTCCAGTTTTTAGTCTTCGCCAAAGATAGCATGGGGTGATTATGAGTAACCTTCCGTAGCTCCGATTTTACTTCATACCCAACTTTATGAGTAGGTGATGCCATCATAACAAATCCAGTCTCTTGCTCCAGTGAGCGAAGTTCTTCTAGGAGAGAATCATATTTACGATCTTCCATAATTGTAGTGCCGGTGTTATAATAAGCATCTGCTGCTTTATTAAGCAAAGATGTTAGCTCTTTGATTCTTTCAATTTTATTTATCATTTTGCCGTCTCCCAATTCTCCTCCAAGCATATATAGTACAATATTTAATCTGTCCATGGCTCCAATTTGGATGCTTGGAGCGTATTCGACAGTATATAAGTGCATATCTATTAAACTTATTTTTCTTGCTTGCCATTTTTCTCCCTCAATTCATTTACAGTATCTACAAGCTCGTTGATTTTTGAAATAAGATCGTCGCCAGATACGCCCATATTCCAACCATAACTTGTCAACTTTTTAAGCTTTTTATCTTGGTATGTAAAAGTATACTGGCCAATACGGTTATAGCGATAAGGAAAACCACCATTATGCATAATCCCATATTCTTGACCTGCATGATAACCATGGCCATCGCTAGTACACATCCACAATACATCACCAGTGGCACGTACAGAGCTGATATAACCAATGGTGCCATCCTTTGTTTCAACATAATCTCCTACATGAAATTCATAATCCATACAATTTTTTCTCCATAAATTCTATTTTTACTTGCCGTTATTATGGCAATCTTCACAAACCGCGTATCCTTTATATACATATTCGCCATTTACAATTTCATATCTGTCAAAAAACCCTGCCTCGAAATACATATCCCCTTTTTTAACGGTTTTCCCACAGCAACTACATGTTGCAAATTCTTTATTGTCTGTCATAGCTTTACTCCTCATCGCCGCACAATACGTCCTTATATTCCATAAACAAATCATAGATTGCATCTGCCATGATTCTATGCTCGGTATGCGCTTCTTCTTTATAATAAAGATTACGATACCAATTGAGAATTTCTAAAGGCTTGGTCATATTACATTCTTCAACCGCTTTTACAAAATAATTTTCAAGATCCATAAGTTACTCCTTATTCGTCTAATTCGTCCTTACATTCTGGGCAATAATCTTTATTGCCATCTACATAATGAACCCATCCTGCTTTCTTCGCCTTGTCTAATGCTGCATCGTAGTTATCTGCATATTCACTATGCTTGCCGCATTTGTCGCAAATTCTACAATATTCCTTTACAGTGTTAGTCTGGAGAGAACAAAGAAATAGCATGGAGAAAAGACATATCCACCACTTGTTAAAAACAATCGCAAGAGTAGTCCAGCAAATTACACATACGCTATTTCTGATTGCCCATGCCCACCATGCACTCTTATTCATATACCTTAACTCCTTATATTAAAATGTAATTTTTATCATTCATCTATGTAAATATGACTCTCTTTAAGTTCCCATTCAAACTCTGAGAAGTCACCGTCATCCGTCACAAATCTACCACGCAACAGATCCAATTCAACAATTTCATGATACCCGCCATCACCATCTTTATAATAATATGTATAACCGCCTGACGGATAACCATGTAACAAGTCTTGCACTTCCATATTTAACATTTCTTCGAAAGTTATATTTTTCATATACCCACCCACATATATTTAGCATATTTGTTCTACATCTTTTGTTGTTACGAAAATTTGATATTTTCCAAATTTATCCTCTACTTTTTTTTCGTCTACCAGTTGCCAATCAATCGACACAATATTTGCCAGCGGGTACATTACCCCATAATTATCTTTCAAGTAACCATCACTTTTAATATCAATCATCATATATTCTGGAACACCACACAGCAATCTTTCTACAATTCCATAATTATATTCAAAACCAGTATGCCTATGACCGTCTACAGTAGTAAAAACAGGTTTAAATTTTTGAAGAGTCACCATATTCTTTCTAAATGCTTTTTTAAACAATCCCATACATTCACCTTAAAAATATATTTTTATTTGTTACTTAACACCAATTTCCTACTCCATAATTGGTATCTTTATTAAATTTCTGCTGGTCTTCAACCCATTTAATCAATTCTTCTTTGTTGTAATATGTAATATTACCTATAGTATGAGGGAAAATTAACATGTTTTCATACTTTGGCACAATTGGCTGCTCATAACAAGCAGTTAGACTACAATATCCAGAAGACGAATTTCTATATGGACAAGCATATTCGCAACATTGGATCATAATATTCCTCCTAAAATTTTGTTTTATTTCTACAGCAGAATACAACAATGGTCAATACAGAAGCAATAATATGCTTTCATACTTCTAGTCCATGATTGATGTAAAACGAGTACGTTCATATGTTCGATTTTTATAGTCTTCAAAGCTCATAAAGAATGGACAGCTATTGGTGTTTTTACACCCACAACCTCCATAATTACAATGCCACCATTGATATTCTATATTCCCACTCAGTTCTGAATGGGGGCAATCCATTGGGCGCGATGGCATCTCATCTACTAGAATTTTCATAATTTATACCTCGTTACTTAGCAATAACCTGCTCATAATGGCGTAGTTCAACAATTGCTTCCTTGATTGCACAAGCAGGAGTTCCATAATAAGTGCATCTAGAGCACGAATACTCAGGGCACTTCTGTAGTCTAGCAATAAGTTCATTAATCATTTTTTTAGCCTCCTATATTAATAAGTCTTTAGTTCAAATTCACTAATTCTATCAGTATAAAGTAAATATTTTCTATTAAGTCTTGTTAAGTCTGTAGAACTTTCATATAAAAATTTCAAAACATAGTAAGCATTTTTGCAAAAATAATGAATTGAATATCTTTGAATTTTAGGTTTTTCACTTTTGTTTCTAACTTTAATTCCGAGATCATATATAATTTCAATAACTTGATTTAAGAAACGTTTTGAACCAGAAGTAAAGCTTATATGTAAATAATTATTAGTTTGTGAAACACAACCGTCACCGTCAAAATACCCCCTAAGATAATGAGGTATCATATTTTTTGGTATTTTATCACTCACAAATACAGTCATGCTTTTTCTTGATGTTAAATCAAAATTATTTTCTAATGATTTTTTAAACCATTCTCCAGCAAAAGAAATACAACAATCTTTTTCTCCAACACGTATATTGCCAGTAAAATTTGTTGCTTTTGCAATTTTATCAAGATGGCTAGAGTCTTCTTTCGACAAATGCATTTCTACAGAATCTCTATCACTTCTTATCGTACCGTCCGCAGCAATAAAACCAGCCCAATAGCAACTCTCTATAGTATAATTATCAAAAAAATGTACATTATATTTTACTGGACTTCTTTTCCTTAATTTTATATTATTCCTTAATAAAATTCTTTGAACTGTAGCTCTGTGAACATTCCACATTGTTGATATTTCATTGGTTCCAAATCCATCATTATACAATTGTATAATTTTTAATTCTATATCTTCAGGAGTTTTATCCATAATTGTTCCTTTCAATAATTTCATCAAGTGTTTTGGGTCTATATTCCATGTGCGGCATCATGCATCCAACATTAAAAATATTGCCACAACTATCGCTATTAGAGCTTTTACTATCTCTTAGCTCCTTAGTCCACTTCTCAACGAAAGCTTGCTCTCTTGTTATGTGGGTATGTCCATGAAGCATGTAGCAATTTGGATTATAAGATGCTTTATAGCACATGATCGGATAATGACATAGGATTACATGTCGTCCGTTGTCAGTGATTTCTTTGTAGTCTACAGCTTCTACAATATACTTTCTAATATCTGAACTAAACTCTTTTAAATCATGATTGCCCTTTATGATATGAATATTGCCATTTAGCAGCTTTAGATACTTAATCCAATCATCCTTCTTGCCCCAGCAAAAATCTCCAAGATGATACACATGATCTGCATTGCTTACAACGGAATTCCAGTTGTCAATTAATGTTTTGTCCATCTCATCACCTGTTTTAAATGGGCGATTATCAAACCTAATAACGTTTTGATGCATTAGATGTAAATCTGAAATATAAAAAATTCTACTCATTTTCTTTCTCCATATTAACAATCAAGAAATCATAAACGTCTCCCCAATCATCAATAATAACCGGTACATCGTTAACAATGACATCTCCAATTTTAAATCCATGCAACCAATCCTCTTCAAATACAAAGTAACCAATCCATTCTTCTTGGTCATGGAACACTTCTTCGAGCAAATTAATAACAATATCAAAAATATCTGTAATATAAAATCCACAAAAGTCTTCGCAAAGATCTTTTAGAGCACTATCAACTCTTGCCATTTTCGTATCCAGATTTTCAAGATGCTTCATAGTATTAATAAAAGCTTCCTTAGAGATCATTGTTTGCCTCCTCAATTTTTCTTGGATCTATTAGTTCAATCTTTACATGGCTATATTGGCCACCAGTGCAGTATATAATTCCATTTGTTATGGCCATTTCCAGTGATACAAATTGCAGTTTATCATACTTAGATATTCCATCTCCAATTTTATATCTTGCCCCATTTTTATCAACAGAAACTACAAACTCTCTGTATTTTAATATAGGATTATATTTAATCCATTCATTTTCTGTGTCGCATCTCGGACGTATTGTAAGAGGATAAATTGCCATAAATTACTCCTTAATATTCAACTTATAACCAAGCTCCTTCTCAAGCTGTTTCTTTGACACTTCTCGTTCAACAACTTCAAATGTAGCCCATTTGTCGTTTGATGCGCAAACATTAAATTTTGTAAGTATTTCTCTTGAGCCCCACTGATACTTCCACTCTTCATATTCTTTTTCTTGTGTTATATTAGTAAGTGTAAGATCAATTTTTGGAAAATGAACTTTAATTTTGTCACCGTTACTCGCATAGCATATCCCTGTATAATCAAGATAAGGGGTGCCATTTTCAACATAAATCTTTACGTCAGTTGGGGTAATATGGCTATCAATAATTACATTACTATTCATTGTTTTGTCCTCCTTTTACATACGCCTTTCAATAAACTTCTCAGGATAAAAATCAGTGTTGACACTGACATACGGTGGTTCTCCATTTCCATCTACATAGCAAGTGATAATAAATCCCCTTGCGTACTTGTAACCATCCACAATGTTCTCGGCGTTATCCATAAGAGACTGTCCGCAATCTTTAATATTTTGAATAATCTGCTCTCTCCAATTCATATACACACCTCAAATCTTTATTTCTATTGCTTATTTCTCAAACTCCGTTTATTCAACCAATCACAATACTTTTGACATTCTTCTTTTGATGTAAACCCAATATTTTTACCATATGTGAGTTGATCTCGCTTTTCAATAACATCATCACAAAACTTATCATATACAAACTGGATCCCAAAATCTTTATAAGAATAATCATTCCATCTGCTGTCACCAGTGCATTGATAACTTTTATCGAGACGATAATATCTTTCCGATGGATAATTCGCGTCATTAACTCTATATCTCAATGCCTCAATCCATGTCTCTTCTGGCTCATACCAATAATCTGGCTGTGAACATGTGCAATTCTTGCTCGTGGTTGTCCCATCAGGCCAAGTCAAAACCCACTTCCTATTTTCGTCGCATTTGTCGCACTTAGGCTTTTCATGTGGTTTATTATATGCAATCCAAAGCTGAGATTTTTCAAGCGCATCCTTAAAGATATCGTCAATAGCAGTCTTATAAAATTCTTTTTCTACTTCTCTACGAAGATTTCGTGATTTATATTCCAGATCACTCTCTTTTCTTGATACTTCTAGTGATTTGTCCTCAAGCTCTTTATTGCGCTTATCAAGATACTCGTTGCGTCTTTTAAGCGATTCCATATCACTCTTCAAAGAGTCTTTAGCTGCATCAATAAGCTTTGATTTTATTTCATCAAATAATTCATCTGCTTCAGACGGTTCCCACATAGGCTCTTCATAATCCCAATAACTCATTTAATTATCCTTTCTTAATAACCTTTAATACTTTTGTCATGGAATGGTTTAACTGGCGCAAATAATTCATAATTGTTTTTGTAATTACAGTTTTTCTTAAACTGACAATCAATCTCGCATCCATATACAAAATAGCTATGCTCACAATAGTCACAAAGATCTTTTCTTAGATTATATTTGATTAAATATTTTGCTCTAGACACATCATCATTCTGATGCTCATATTCATGTGCAAGGCACTTGTCATAATCATTGAAAACTTCTCCACAATAATCACATTTATATTGATCAACTTTTGTCATGTTTTATCTGTCGCCTTCTTTCTACCACGTCTTTTTGTTGGCTCTTCTGACTTAATATCTGGTTTATCAGGAAGCCACATCCAATAAAGTACATTCATATAAGTGTTCCAAACTCCATTCTTAATGGATACGACTTTGAATTTATCTGCATCTGTATAGCCAAGAACATCTACCATGTCTGGAGGGAGTTTATCTTTTGTACTATTCCATCCCATTGCGATTAATCCTTTCTAATCTCACATTCTTTAATTAATACTTGTGGAGAAACTTGTCCATTATATACGTTAATACCCAATGTGCCAATTACATTAATATATGTCTCTTCTCCTGCAAAATTATTATTCATCCAATCAAACACTTCATTTGATTCATCGCATTTGAACATAACATATTTGATATTCGTATCCTCGTCATAAATTTGAATTGTATCATCGTTCTTTCCGACAATTTTGGCATTATCATTAGATATATATAAATCTTTAATCAACCACAATGGTTCATCTACTCCATGTGCAAAAGTTGATTTATATTTATCAAGTTCTTGGCACCACGAAATTGATACATCTTCTGCATCAACAATGAAATCTACTACATATATTTTTTCAAAAGATACGTCTTTAAGATTTTCATTAAACCATTCTCGTGCCTTGTTAATGTCAGTCAAACAAAGACCAAATGCTTGTGCATGACCCTGTGACATAGTAGACTCTGGACACTTATCAACAAGTTCTCTGAAATCTTCAATTGGGCAATAATCAAAAGCTCTACCGCTTCCAGCAAATCCATTATCTGTTTCTATAACAAGAAGTACAGGTCTATTCAGTATCTCAGACATCTTCATTGCAACAAGCCCTGTATATGCTGAATTTAATTCACCTGTCGCATCTACAATAGCAACTTTATCATTAGAATAATCATTAGAAGCCATGAATGCCTTGCATGCTTTGTCTTTAGCGCGATCTTGCTTCGATTTATATGATTTTGCAATCCTAACGCAGTGTTGATAAATATTTTCTTCAACAGGAAAATTTTCTCCACGTTTTACATATTCAAAAGTTTTTTCTTCACATTCACAAAAAGCATTAACCAGCAACTCTCGCTCCTCAAATGAAGCACTACGTAGAAACGCATTAATCAAAGGAGTAACGTAGAATGCAATTGTAAATGGAGACACAATCCCTTTTGTAGAAAAATCCTGCGCCTTGAGAATCTCTTGAAACATTTTATTGTTAATGTGATCTATTCCATAGTTGACCATCGCACGAGTATTAAATGATCTCATTGACATTACATCTGAAATATCTGCTAATGCCACTAAGTCAGTAAAATGATCTTCACAAATATCATTCCAATAGCACTCATCTAATGCTTGTAGGAAATTATATGTAACATGAGCGCCACACGCTTCCTTATTTGGATACTCATCAGACGCTTGGTTGTTTACTACAATAGCAGGATTTAATTTATCTGTGGACACTTGATGGTGATCAAGAACAATTACTTCAATACCATCGTTTATTAACTTTTTACATTCATCCACATCATTACTCCCTGCATCTGGAATAATCAACAACTTTGTATTGTCTGGAATATCAAAGTCCCAAGATGCTAGACCATGTGACTTGTTCTTCTTATGCACAATAATTGATACTGGATAGTCTACGTCCATGATTTTAATATATTGATACATCATTGTTGCACTTGTGATTCCATCAACATCAGTGTCAGACAAAATTGCCATTTTATGCTTATTCCAAAAATGATAATCAAAGCAATTTACTGCTTCATCTATAGAATTTAAATTATCCCAATTGTCGGAACAATTGTCACACAACGCTAGGTATTCATTATAATTTTCAATTCCTCTATTATTTAATACTGTTTTTAAAATATTTGTAGTATCATTATTGCCTGTTAATTTATATTTCAAATGCATGCACCCTTTCTTTGTGATACCACTATATCACAATAATTTTGTATTGTCAAGTAACAAAAAGGCTCCCAGTTGCCTAGGAGCCATATTTTTTTGATATACTATTGTGTTTTTCTATGCAATACATTATCTTTGATAGATTTTAAACAGTTCTGACATAGACATGCCATTCGCACGAGCAAGATCAACCGCCAGAGCACATACATTTCTTGACTGTGACGCCCCAATTGCTTTACTCATATAGTCTAGAAGAGTATTGTATTCATCGTTACAATGACCATCGCCCTCCCAACAAATAATATCACGGCCATTAATCTTAACAAAATTATAAGGAGTTCCCATGTTTGATCCTTTAGTAAAGCTCCACCAGCCCCAATCGTCAGGCCATTCTCCTTCATAATCTTCCATGCGCTTCATGTCCTTCTTATCAATTTCACATACTTTATATTGATCACCAGAATATGTTGTAGTAAAATCTACATTCAGTTCTTTAAATGCTTTTTCAATATTACCACCAGCAAGGATCTCAATCTTCATTTTTACATTTCTCCTTTACCATTTTTAGAACAGCTAGAACATCACGCTTATGAATATTATTTTCCATCCAATCACAATAATCAGGATGTGCTTTATAGATGTCTATGAGCTTCTGCCCACTATATTTGCCGAATGGTAACACATATTCTTCTGGGTTAATAGTTGTACTTGTTGGTTCAATATATCCTGTAAAATCCATTGTAAGACATTTGCGACTTGCAAGGTAATCGGCAACATGTAGCATCCTAGAGAATCTATCGTTAGGTTTTGGAAGAACAACATTGCTTTTCCTATCCTCTGACCACTGCCCCATGTGCTTAGAGACTACATCAGCGATAAATTCAATTTCCTCATGATCTAAGTATTTCCCATCATATTTTCTAATTTCATTTGCCATCAGTAGTGGATGATTAAATCTTGTATATTTAGACGCTTCATAATCTTGCTGAGAACCACTTTTGCGACCATCGTGCAACAATCCAGCTACACGCATTAAATCCATCTGTCTCGTAGTAAGCTTACTGTTATACTGCTCAAGTTCAAAAAAGAAATTTAAGAATCTTACAACCGCAATTTGATGACGCATAAGCCCGCCTTCTCCAAGACTATAAGTGGGATGATATTTTCCGGTACTTGAAGCACCAATGTGCCATATGTAATCTGGCATATCTCCAAGTAGCACCATGGCAAATTCTTTAATATCTGAGTTCGTAATCGTATTTAAAATCGGCTGAACCAATTCTTTCTGATCGTTTGTCATTATTTCATTTCCTCCAAATTAATAATCTTCATCATTAATATAATCAACAATTGGCCCTTTTCGCCCACAATTGTCACATGTCGCATTATAGTCTGTTAGTACAATATGCTTAATCTCTTTTTTGCTTGGCTTGGCGATCTTAATAAAACATTTTTTACAGAGATCCTCACTAACTTCAACACAATTTCTCTTATACACTTTTAACTCTCCTTAATCACAATTTCTTCATCGGCGTATCCGCCATCAGTTGTATAATGTATCTTTTTAATACCAAGGTCTTTGAGATAATTCATGCATGCAGCGCATGGACGAGATGGGGAAAGCTCATGATTTAGATTCTCTCTATATGTCCATACTTCACATTTGCTAACATCAATATCCATATATTTCAACTGCCCAAGTGCAGCAACTTCTGCATGTGTCAAATGAAGAGGCTCTGTATTGGTTGCAGAACAATCAAAATTTCTATATTTATTATATTTCTTTTGAATCGGTGAACTCTTTCTGCTATTGAAACCTACACCTACAACTTTATTGCCACATGTGACAATTGCACCAATATGTACTCTTGGAAAACTGCTCATTTCAGAAGCGGCTTTTGCATGTTTAAAAAATTTTCTCTGTTTATTCGTCATTATCCTCACGCAAACTATATATATTATTTTTAATTAGATATTTAAATTTTTCGGGATTGTCGCTAGGAGATTCTTTATTGTCAAGAATATGATCTTTATCAATAATTGCATATACTGGGATCCCATTTAAGAACATATTTGAAATGTTTTTTAATTGTTCTTCATCAACATCTTCATCATAACAAAAAACAATCTTGGCATTTAATCTTGTTAACATCTCAACTTGATTTTTTGAAATCTTTGTTCCACCAGTACTTACACCATAATACCCCATATCGTACAATTGCTGCACAAATTTTTCACTTTCACCGACCCATACTGTCCCTGTATGTTGAATTAATTTTATATTTTGAAATAGACCATACAAGATTCTTGACTTTGCACATGGTTCGAGAAAAAAATATTTAGACATTCCACTATCCGGGTCATATTCCATTCTTCTTGCTTTAATCCCAACCAATGTCCCAATTTCATCTCTAATTGGAATCGCAATTGAGTTTGTCATTGGATCAAAAGAAACTTCAAATAGCTTTTGAGTGCTTAGACTAATCCCATCATCCTCCCATAGTTTATTGCCGTATGGGAGATAATAAGATAGAATTTTTTCTGGAATAGGTTTTAGCGGAGTGTCATCAAAGTCATCTTCTTCTGTCGCCATTTGCTGTAACATTTTAAGTATTTGAAGAGATTCTGGAACTTCTTCTGGCTCTTGATAATAATCTAGCCCAAATAAATTGCAACAGAACTTAAGAGCTTCAGGAAAAGAATAGTCTTCGTTATAACAAATCAAATCAAAGATATCTGTTGTTCTTTTACTGCTCGTCATTGTACGAGTGTAATTTACAACAGTTAAATTTTCATTTAAATAAATAACAATTGCTGATTTGTTGTCTCCAGTTTTGTTTCCGCATGTAATATATCCACCATGATCGTGAATACTGTGGCATCCAATCTCCTGAAGAATCTCTGGCAATTTTTCATTGTCTAATATATATTCTTTTAAAGATTGTACATCCACAAGTATTCACTCTCCTTTCTATGTGGACATTATATGTCAATAATTTTGTATTGTCAAGAGGTTAATTTAATATTTTATCAATGCGCCGCTATGTCTGCCTCATGAAGTAAATCTATAGACGCTTTTAAATATGATGGCAAATTCCTATAATACTTTTCATTAAGGAATGGTGCCATATGAGTACTTACAAGCCAAGCAATATCTACTCTAATGTTATCTACAACAAGACCATATGCCATCCATGCTCCAACGCATTGATGACCATAGTAGTGTGCAGTATCACTCGGCTCACCTTTTGCATTCATGAATGTTTTGACATATGGTTTACCAATATCGTGAAATGATGCTGCAAGTGCAAGAGTATTATCACACATATCGTTATTTACAGTATACTTATATGCAGACTCACAATGATTGTAAATGTCTAAAGTATGATGTGGATTGTCATGTGGGATCTTCATTGCATTCATAGAATCGTCTATGTATTTTTGCTGATTAAAATCGTTTGGCAAAATCACCTTAATTTCGTCAATCCCCTCGTCATAATAAGGAGCGTGAAAACGCTTTAGCATTCTGTCAATAACTTCTTTACCAACTGTACGCTTTCTTGCAGAATCTCTTTCAATACAAGTTTCAATTGTTGCCCAGATGATATGACATTCGATCTTAGCAACCTTTGGACAAACTGAAATAATTCCTGCTCTATCCTTGCGTGTCATATTTGTTGCGTCATAAATGACATCATAACCGAAATTCAAACCATCAACTGCCATAGCCTGCATTCTACCAAATATTTCATTATTATTCCCCTGAATAGCTTCATTTCCCCACATTTCTTTGCGGATTTCATCTGAGCTTAAATAAACTGTATTATCATTCTGTGAGATATATTTCTCAGCATATGTAGTTTTTCCTGCGCCGGGTGGCCCGACAAGTAATATCAAAGTTGGTCTATTCATTTTCATCACCGATCTCTTTCTTAATTGCAATCTTCATAATCTCGTACTGTACGCCATCTAATAATGTGTCAACATCTTTATTAGTAGGCCATTCGTCTTCCAAGAATTTATTGCACATTCTTTCAATATGGTCAATTGCTGCTTTTGCAATCAATCTAGCATCACCTAATGCATAACATCCACGCTTAACACTGATGAGATAGTCCGCCTTTTCAGAAATCAAACAATCTTGATAAGAAACGCCATTAATATATCTTTCAATATACTCTTCTATGCGCAGTAAATGATGAAATTCTTTTGGCGAGTAACCAAATTCCTCAATATCACCGTGGTGTGAAGGCGATTCATGCTCCATTTGCTCATATTTTCTACGAGCCAACCCACACATAGTTTTAACAGCTCTACAAGGATCATAATTCGCAATCAATTCATTATTTTCAATTAATCTGTTCCACTCTTCTGCATATAAATGATTTATAATGCAGTATGGAGAAAATAAGATCTCCAAAAAATTAAGATTGCACTTACGAAACGTTTGTAACATAAGACGGATATCCTTCCAGTCAGTATGTGAGTCGTCTGCTCTTATATGTGTAGTGCTAATAGGTCGGCGGTTCATTGCAATATCCTCAAACGTTGGAGTAATAATAAGCTTAGTGTCGATGTCCGACGTGAGCGTATCCAAGCCATAATTGCCACTACCTTGATAGAATATTCCAACAATTCTATCCTCTGGAAAGTATTCGAGAGCTTCGTTATAATGCTCTCGAACACCGTTCATTATGTATTTATCTGAATGATAGTTCATTGTTATTCATCGCAATCATTTGCTGCGTCTTGCGCTTCTTCCATGTCTGGAGCTTCAGCAGTTTCCTTAATCAGCCCCTCTAGCATTTTAAATGAATAATTCTTATGCTTGTAGGCACAGAACTTGGGGCGATTAATAATACGAACTACTACACCTTCACGCACATGGGTCTTACCAATGGGGTCAGGACCATCATAATATTGTTCTGCCATTTCTTTAACATATTCACCAACCGGATGATTCTCATCAAAATACGAAGCATCTGGCAAAACTACATGGACGAACTCAGGCACGCATTTCACTCCCATTTGCTCACAGCGATAACGCATGAAATCAGGCGAATATTCTACAACATCGCCATCTTCGTTAGTCATGGTCATGCGATACACATATAGATCGGAGTGAGGCTTGTCAGGATCTTGTCCTCTATCTTCTCTCCACGCTTGTTCTGCGCAATCACATCCGTAGGAAAACGTTGTAGTTTCACCATACTGCTTTACAAAATCTTTATCAAGCTTTTTATTATTGCCCTTGCCCATAATGGGAGTGCCATTATCGGTGAACCCGACTACTTCATAATATACTTCCTCGCCTTTATGGAGCTTACCAACAAATTTATCATGATGCTGTTTACGGAATGCATTACTGCCGTAGAAACCGCCATCCCAATCATCTAGGACAGTTCTACGAGTACCAGACACATAATCCCAATCATAGACAGGAGTGCCCTCACGACCAAATAACTTATCCCAGATGGTTCGCTTATAACCCTTTAGGATGGGCAAATGTGCAGTCCGCTGTGAGGTGCCATGCATCTTCAAAGTGATCTCAATCTCATCACCGGGCTTAAAAGCACCAAGATTATATGCAAGCTGCTCGGTATCAGCATGTTCGGTAAAGAGCGGAGCCACGGGTACATGCTTTTTGCGAGTCTTATTGCCCTTGCCCTTTGCGTAATTATTGCTGTTACGACCACGAGGAATATACTTTTTACAAATCTCATGCCCATTAACTACAGTGATGATGTCTCCGACATTAATGTCATCAAGATTTACTCCAGTATAAGCAAGGCAACTAAGGGGCATGAAAACACCATCAGATTTTTCACCACGAAGCTTAATCGCCTTAATATTGCGTTTGTCAGGCTCAAGATATCCAGTGTCAGGTGTGCCATCAGGCTTCTTTCTACACATATGATTCTCTACGCAAAACTCTTCACTAAGCTGAAGATCTGAAGGAAAATAAATACCGACATCTCCAAGCGTAGTTTCAAGGTTTACACATGTATCATTACCAAAAAATGTTGCAATCTGGAGCTTGTCCGCATTAGTATGTGGACGAAGCTTCTCTACTCTTACAACATAACCACAATGTTCACTCATTTTATTAAATCCTTTCTATAATTTTGTACTATCAATTAAGTGATCTCAATCTTTCAATGACCTTTGGAAGGATTACACAAGCATAATCAATTTCTTCTTCTGTATTGTATCTTCCAAGAGATACACGAATGCTACTTAATGCCTCTTCGTCAGACAAACCAATTGCTTTTAGCACATGAGATGGGACGGCATTGCCTTCATTGCAAGCTGAACCAGCACTAATGGCAATCCCAAATTCGTCAGCCATCGCAACAACATCTGAACCATGCACACCATCAATTCTAAAGTTCAAAATACTGTCTAAATGCTGCTTTTTATCTGTTGCCCCATTAATTGTTACACCTTTTACATTCAATAAATTATCCTTAATCTTCTTGGATAAACGTGCAATTTTTGCATTATTTCCATTCATGTGAGTTGCTGTATCTTCTAGCGCAGCAGCCATAGCCAAGACACCAAGGACATTAGTTGTGCCACCTCTAATTCCTCTTTCTTGGCTTCCACCATTAATTAAAGGATGAATATTAATACCATCTTTGATATAAAGGAAGCCGCATCCTTTAACCCCGCCAAACTTATGAGCAGAGCATGATAGCATATCTACGCCAAGCTCTTCTACATTAATTTTCATATGAGGGAATGCCTGAACTGCATCTGTATGGAACAACATATGATTGTCATGAGCAATCTTTGCTAGCTCTTTAATTGGCTCAATAACTCCAAGTTCATTATTTACCATCATACATGAAGCAATACCCGGACTAATACCGAAATAATTATTCTGCAATTCACTCACTCTTTTTTCAAATTTCTCTGTGTCAACCATTCCTCTATAATCAACCTTAAATTTATAGTCTGGATCAATAGAATGATGCTCAATGTTAGATGCTAGTGTAAAATCATGATTTAAAACCCATGAATTTGCTTCAGATCCACCAGAAGTAAAGTAAATCTCGTCAGGTTGTGCTCCAATTAGTGCCGCAATCTTTTCACGTGCTTCCTCGACCTTAATCTTTACTTCACGAGCATTCTCATATGAACTGTTTGGATTGTAATATTCATCAAGATTGTCAAGGATAATATTCTTTGCGGCTTCACAAATTGGAGATGTAGCGGCGTTATCTAGGTAAATCATAATTAATGCACCTCGTCTTCTTCTACATTATATTCCTTTGCAATGCCGTCAAGAAACGCCGTCAAATAATCAGGATAATCCTCTACTTTTTCATATCCAAGTGAGCCAATAATATTGCCATTAATATATCTCATTTGAGTAATAATCTCGTATGCTGCATCTTGCTTACCATCTTTATAGCCCTTTTCATAGGACTGCTTATCTAGATTGTTGTAATCCATCTTTCATCCATTGCCTCCTTAAAATTTGATGTGTCAATAATTTTGTATTCTTTAATCCAACTACATTTACTAAAAATGCTTTGTAGTATCTCTAAGCTGTCTGATTCAGCCCATTTGTGTTTTCCTCTATCCTTGTATATAATTATGTATTTTTTCATTTTCATAGTGTTACAACTCCTTACTTGTTTTATCATAAGCAATTGTAACACTATAATTTTGTGTTGTCAACACTCAGTCCTCATATTCCATTTCATTGTTGCGAGTTCAGCATTCTGATAATAAGGTGTTTCAACTCCACAGTTGATACATCTCACATATACTGCTCCATATCCAGTAATTCGCATATTCGGACTACTCCCACAAAAAGGGCAGGGTTTTAGCTCATCCATCTCACTTGTCCACAACAATTGTTCACCACACCAATAGCAAACTTCTTATATTCCCAATCAACGCACTGCTTGTTTGTCATCCAACCCGTCTTGTTCTTGAGACAATTTTCTCTCCGGATACAAGTCTCGCAAACGTGTCCGAGCTGAAGATCATTAGCCAGATCAACAACGTCTTCTCGCATGGCATCTGCCGTATTTGTTGCTTCCAATAGCTGACGTGTAAGTAGATCACAAGTATCCTTTGCCATTTGCTCCTGTGCACGAAGCTGCTCATTCATATCATCAATATGGTTTGCCGCAGAAGCTAGTAGCCGACACATATTGCACCAAAAGGAATTCTTGCATTTTCTACATTCATTTTCGGAGCACCATCTCTTGCGGCGAATAGTCTCAATCTGATTGCGTAGAGCTGTTGACATGTCATTGTTGTTCATTGTTTTTCTTCTCCTTTGTTGTTATTTGTATTTTTGTTATCTTCCGCTTGCTCTAGATTAACATCGTAACCTAGTGTGCTAAACCAGTAATTAACTAGATTTTTGCTAATTTGTTCTCCGCCACGTGCATTCAGCTTATCAGCTAATACACTCATTTTTATGTATCTCATTTAACCTTCCCCTTAATACAAACTCATATTACTAGAATAGCAAAAATATGTCCATCCAAGATGGCTATCATATAAAGCCTTGCAGACTCCGCTGCCTTGTTTAAAATTAGCCTGAAACACAACAGAGGGTTCCATAAGCCTTTCTCCGTCTAGCAGTCGTCTCGCAATATCAATGCATCGTTCACTCGGCGTTAACCTTGCAATGTAGCCACTTCTAGCTCCTTGATACTGTCCTTGCTGATAAACAACATCGTAAATTGTATTCGGGAATTCTGGTGAAGCTACACGGTTCAACACAACTTCACCAACACACATCTTCCACTCATCAGAAAGGAACTCACTACCTGCCTCGGCGTAAATCACTTTTGCCAGAAGCATTAAATCGTTATCTGAATATTGCGGTTGCGGAGCAGAAAGCAGTTCTGGCTGTTCTTCAACAACCTCATCAACTACGGCGGATTGCTCTTCCTCTGTCGTAACAATCTCATCTTCTGGTTCCATAATAAATATTTCTTCTAGCGTCTCTTCATCAACAATTTCCGTTGCTTCAGGAGCTGCTGGAATAGCATCGTTACTCTCTTTATTGACGGGTATTGATAGCAAGATTAGAGTAACTAATGTTAGAATAATCAATAGTTTCTTAATTCTGTCCACGTTATTTTCTCTCTCCTATAATTTTGTACTGTCGTTTTACGAGTATATAATATCACATCCTTGCCATTTGTCAAGTATACAATATGTACAAAAAAGGAGCCTAGTTTTTGCTAGGCTCCCACATCTCGTGGTCGCTGCTGCAATGCAGTCAACGCCAGTTTGTAATTGTGCACCATATCCGACTTTCAATGCACCAAGACTCAAGCACATTCCTTGCATTGGGTGTGCAAGTTAGCGGGAAGGTTTTTATCATCCTTCCACTTAACAATAAAGCAGGCTTCCCAATCGGCGTCTTTTGGAGCGGGCAACGAGATTTGAACTCGCCATCTGACCTTGGAGGGGTCATATGTTACCACTACATTATACCCGCATATTTATAGGAGCCGCAATTGAGCAGTAGCGACCGGCTGTTTTAGGTGAGGCCGTCACCAATTGTTGCAAGTAGGCGGTTTATATGCCGTATGCCTACCAACGGCGCTCTTTGTTCCTATTTAAATTGGGATTGACTTTTGTTACAGCTTGTTCATCTGCCGCTGTGCCTTCTTGATAAGCTTGTCATTCATCACTTCGCCCTTGGCCTTAAGCTTTGCAATGCGGTTCTCGTAATGTAGTTTGGTTCTTGTATTCATTGTTTGTTCCTCCTAGTTTATTGTTTTATATGGCAGCGGATAGAGGTTCTGCCCCCCTACCTACAGATCCAAAGTCTGTCGTGCTACTATTACACTAATCCGCTATTTGGTTGCTGAGCTTCAGAATCGAACTGAATTGAGCTTGATTATGAGCCAAGTTGAGATGCCAACCTCCCGCCAGCCATAAATAGCTCTGCCTTTATTCATCTAACCTGCATAAACAGGTAACAGAGCAGAAGATTGTACATAGATCTTCATGACGCAAAACTGAAGAGAATAAATGGTGGGTCTGGGCGGTTACGCTCCGTCCGTAGTACGCTTAAAAGGCGTATATTCTACTATTGAATTACAGACCCATACTAGTTATATCAAATAAGGGTTTTTATCTTCGACAAGAACCCATTAACTTGTCGGACGATAACATTCATCCATAAATTTTATTGCATGCCAATTCATAATACTCCATTAAAATTGAGCAATTACACTGTAATCTTTCATATCTTTTTATATTCATCCTTTATATGAATCTTTTTATGACACCAAGGACATTCAACAGATACTGCAATTTCTTGTCTGTCGCAATCGTCCATTTTAATAAAATAATCTTCAAAATCTTTGTAATACCTGCCAGTAGGCTCCCTGTGAGCATCTTCATTCTGATAGGTAAATACGCAATCGCATTTAGGGCATCGCTGGGTAAATATAGGATTATCAAAATCTTTTCCTTTACTAATTATTTTAATTGCCATAACTATTTCTCCTAATATATATTTTAATGAGAGCGGCCAGACTCGAACTGGCGACTAAGGGTATTCAATAGCATATCCCTTCACGCTATAAAACTCTACCAACTGAGTTACGCTCTCATAAAGCGAGGTTTCCAATCCTTCTTTATCATAACCAAATAATTCAAACAAGAGCCTAGGTGCACATATCTCTTTCATTATTTGCTATCCGCTGTGCTACGTGATGGAAGTGACGTTACCTCGCTGGAGCAAGTAGTGTGATTCGAACACACATTTCCCCAAAGCGAACGTTTCCAAAGTAGCGATCTTTTTGTATCTCAGCTTTGTTAAATGAGAGAAGACCAATTCTTCCTTACTTGCATATAATGTACCAGTTCATCTTGATCTCGCCCTTAACGACTACTGGTGTGCCGCCCACCATACTTGTGGGTTTACTGCTTCTAAAACAACTCACTAACTACAAGCAGCGATAGCTGGCAATGTGGAGCAGGAGGTCGGATTCGAACCGACGTGAGCAAAGCTGGCGGCTTACAAAACCGCTCCAATCGACCACTATGGGACTCCTGCAGATCTCTGTGTCTTTCCACAGCGCCAGCTACGCTTTGTTTAGTGGCGGCGCGCGACGTGCATAGCATCCACATTTTTCTAACGCAACTTGAATCGAACAAGTATCTCCCTCTGATAGTGAGGGCGCTTTCCCATTAAGCTATACGATAATATAATTTTAAACACTGGCAGGGCGGCGTATCCTGCATCTCAGGTTCCTCATAAGAGGAGCGTCGGGAGCCTTTCCGACCTCAGTGTTTCATTTATGTTTCAACAACCGCTAATGATTAGTAGCGATAAGCATTTACGCTTTGCTTAAAGCAATTTTTAAGGAGCTATATGGAAAATGTATTAAGTCGCTCATTTATATGCTGCCACACGACAGGTCAGCAATCTTTGTTGTTGACTTTGATCTGGGAATTATGAAATCTCATAAACTTGGAACCAAGTTTGATGACTAGTTGGATGCTTTGACGGATCTAATTTTCGCTTTTTAATGAATTCCTTTACTTGTTCTTCTGGAAACCTTCTTAACATTGTATTTATAACATTTGTTCCAACATGAAGAATATCTGCCCATTCTCTTCCAGTATGGGATATACCATCTACCGTAGTCATTTTTGTGGTGGATTTATACTTTGCATTATTCGATCCAGTAACCCATCTACAATTTTCAGGGCAATAATTATCATCTTCTTTAATTCTATCAATCGTTAAATCGTCTGCATAACCATTCTCTAAAGCCCAATATTCAAAGGACTTTGGATTGTTAATCCATTCATCATAGACTTGAATTCCTTTAGCCCCATACCAACGATAACTTTTATCATGCTCGTTGTAGCATCTTTGGATCATGCCTTGGAATATTCCGCCTATTCTTTTGTTCTCCCAAGTATAAGCGCTAAACATTTTTATTGTCCCATTTTTATTGATATGGGTACATTTTTTTGCATCACCAATATGTCTTAGTTGCATATTAGTTTCATATCCGCATTCGCAACATTTGACATGGTACAATTTATGTCCATCATTTGATTTAAAATTACATTCATATAAAATATCGTAAATGCCAATTCTAGTTCCTATTACGTCATTACTCAAATGTCATCACTTCTTCAGTGTAAAATTTAATGTGGTGCTCCGAGAGGGCCACGATCCCCCAACAAGCGATTATAAGTCGCACGTTTTGACCAATTAAACTACCGGAGCATAATATTGCAACTTTAGTAGTTTATAAGGTCGTACAGTTGCCACAAAGACCTATGGTAATGATAGCAAGCGGAGCCGTGCATGACTCCAATAAAATCAATAAGTGATTAATAGGTTTATCCACCATACAAGGTACTATTTCGTTCTTATCTTTTCTATTTGCACTACTCACTATCATTTGGTGGGTCAGGGTGGTGTCGATCCACCTATTCCCGAAGGAGGCAGATTTACAGTCTGCTGCGTTTGCCGATTCGCTACTGACCCATATTAAGTTGGGAACTACGAGATTCGAACTCGTGTCTCCGGCAGTGTGCTCTTAATGTTTGCACTATTCTGTCCCCGCCAGTGTCTTAGCAACTTGACCAAGTTCCCATTTATGAGGAGAAAGGCATCTAGAACACCTAGCAAGCATAAGGCTCTCCTCTGTTGCCGACAGGCTTACTTGCAGACCCAAGATTTAATTGTTCTGCCTCGCTCATATTTGTCGCCATCCATATCGGCCATGAGCTTTGTCATTTTACTGTATGACCACAGCGCACTTCGTCCGTGCCAGACGACCTCCTTGCGGAATCGAACCGCTCTAACACATTACGGAGTTGAACCGCTCTAGCGCCTTGCGTGCGCCGTGCTACCATTACACTAAAGGAGGATATGGTAGGGGTGCCGGGATGTGCGCCCGGACGGATTTCTCCACAAGTTTTTGAGACTTGCGCGGCTGCTAGTTACGCCACACCCCCATATAGATGGTAGTTTAATGACTTGCCAAGGTCAATGGTTCTTAGGTCAGCCAGCCACACATTACTTGACGCATTCCATTTGTTCGCGTGGTGCAGGTGAAGGGTCACGATCCCTCAATCCCATCTGGGCGACAGATTTTAAGTCTGTTCTGTATTCCAATTCCAGCACACCTGCATATCAATGGGCAGTTTTCAGAGATGCCCAGCTCTGCTAGTACTCAAAATTCTGTCTATTTCACATTAGCCTATTTTCGTACAAGTATTGCTACCATTCAGCCTTGTGGATAACCTATGGCCATTGAACTTGAAACCAAACCATTGCTCAAGGATTTTGTAAAACTTTGTGGGCACACAATTTTAATTAATAATTATCTAAAAGCCCTCTTTACAACTTTAAGACTTAAACTTTGACGAAAAAATAATCTTTGAACATTGATCTCTGAACATTGATATTTAAACTTTAAGCTTTACAGTTAGAAAATATATGTACATCTTAATTTTAATCAATTTTAAGTCAAGTCATATATTAGATCTTTTTTACTGTATTATTAGCATTAGTAAAAATATTGTTGAAGACCAATTTTTTTATTATTTCACATCAATGTATCGGTCAAAACCATCGAAGCAAGTCCGTTCTAGGTTTTCGAATGGCAGCAAGTTAGCTGCTTAATACTCGATATCAAGCACAGTCAGTGCGTTACTAACCGAAAGTGCCGCATCAACTTCAGTAATGAAACTAGAAATCTCGTTGTCAAGCTGCTCAATGGCATCCTTGACACCAATAGGATCAATGATGTCATAAGTGTTATCCTTGATGTACTGAGCACGAAGATTCTTCATCGCTTCCGAATCAACAGCCATCTTAGAATCCTTCGGCTGTGCCTGAATGACACTAAGAACATAATTCTCTGCTCTCTTCTCAAGAGGATCACCGCTGTTCTTATCAAGCTCATTCTTTGCTACAGCATACTGAGCTTCAAGACACTTCTTGAATGTGTTCTTAAACTCCATCCCATGGTTCTTCATCTCAATTGCAGTAGCAACTGTGTATTCGTTGTCACCAACCTTAACCTTCGTTACTGCATTAGATGCAACAACCGCATTCTTGATTGCATTACGTCTTGCAATCAGATCAGACACCTTCTGGAAATCTGACTTCATGCTGTTCTTGAACTCATTAATAGTCACTCCATGGATCTTTTCATTAGAATGCTTATTCGCAATCACAAACGTACCAGAACAAATTGCATTATTGATGCGTGAATCAATAACCTTAAGTTCTGCAAGCGCACGATGTACCGTCATCTGTTCCTTCGTTGCCATAATTCATAATCTCCTTTTAGTGATTTTTAATTATTAACTATAATTTTGTACTGTCTAGCGTGCTTACATATTACCACACTACTTGTCATATGTCAAGTACATCTTGTGGTTTTTCTTTTTATGTATTCAAGCGGCTCAATCAATCAAGTTGGCTCTCTCTTGACTACATTCTGGATTATACCACAATAATTTCATATTGTCAAGGGGTATTTTCAAGAATTTCTACTGGAGTTTCAAATACACGACTGTTTAGTGCAATCAGATCTGCTCTAAACATATCAATTCGCTTATCAAAAGCACTATAATACTTCTTCATAAGCTTTTCCTTTGCAAGCATCTTGCCCTTCTCCTCGTCGTACACATCACCTTTCGCAAGCTTGACCTTAACCTTAAACTGCTTAGGCATCATGTACTTCTCACGAATCATATAACAGTCAAACTCATTGAGAAACTTATCAATCTTATTAATTGCATCAAGCTCAGTTCCTCTTAGAACGGCGAACGTTTCCTTCGTGTTTGGGTTGCTATAATACTGAATAGCCATTTTTTCTTTTGTCCTTTCTTTTTTAAATAATTTTGTATTGTCTTTTGACTTATGCTTGAATTATACCATATGTTTTTCTGTTTGTCAATAGCTTTTTTCGTTTTTTTGAATCACATATTGACTTCTTTTAACTATGCTTGGATTATATCACAAGAATTGCTGTTTGTCAAGTGGCACTTTTTAAATATGCCATACTATTCGCAAGTAATCCAAGTAATTTTACTACCGTGTTACAAATACAATCTCCATCTTGCCACCACATACACTAAATCTTTCTTCCTAAACAATCAACTTCAACAATATCGTTGTCGAGCACATCTGTTTCATAAAGCATCTCTTCTAGCGCATGAAGCTCGTCAAAATAATATGCAAGTTTTTTCTTTAAGTTTTCTATAGCTTCTTCTTTTGTTTCGCCATATCCATAAATATTTGTTAAGTCAAAATTATGATATCTATCAGAATCATTAAATAAATAACAAGTATGTGATTGAAACTTTTCCTTTCCATCATTATGATGTGCAATTTTCATTAACATAGTTTGCTCCTTTCGGCTCGTACATGTCACAAGCACTTGTGTCCTCATAACACAAATGCCCAAATATAAAAGTCATCCCCATTTCTTTTTCTTTAGGGGTCGGATGTGGAATATCACAGCATAAATTCCAATCTCCACAACCAATATAATGCTTGCATGTTCCGCATCTATCCATTTATCTTATGCCTCTTTTGTAAAAAATAGATACATAACTGTAACGCCACATGTATTCGCTGCCATTTCAGTAGAAACTAGCCTGAATCCACGATCACCCCAATAGCTCAGTTCATTATTAAGTGCTTCAGTTGCATAATTACTTACAATCACAACCCGATTATCAAAACTCATTTTAATAACACCCTCCATCTGGCGCATCTCTCTTATAAACCGTTATCTTGAACTGCCTGTAAATTATCATATAATTTTAAATTTGTCAAGCCATAATATTAAAATTTATCCAATGAATCTTTACATTTTCTTCTTAAGCACACCAATTTCTTTCCAAACATTTCCGTCCATATCTACTTCAAAGCAGATCAAATCATTCTTAGAACCAACTCTGTTCTTTACAATTCTTAATCCAACATAATTTTTATCATATCTTAAATCATGTTCTATTGGTTCTCCCCAAGTATCATCTTCACAGAAATATACATAGTTTTGCTTATCATCTGCTGATAAATGCTTCCACATTTGCATTTGGTCAGTAACATGCATCATTCTCTTTGAACATGCAATCTCCTGAGAATTTAAGTCTTCAATAGGGATATCATGCGCAGAATCTGTAAGCTGGAAGGTGCAAATACAATACATTTTTGTTTCATGAATCCACTCTGTAATTTTTGTAGCAGTTGCGGCCAGCTTTGCAAAGTCCTCAAGTCCAGAACATTTAAGTGTATCGTATGCTACACCATCACATTTGTAAATTGTGTTGGCTTTTTTAATTTCCATTTCAAGTACTTCATCTTCATAGCAAGAGCCGATATTCTTAAACAAGAATTTTCCACTACTTTCAGATTCAACCCATTGCATAATTCGTTGCACCTTACGATATTCGGAAGAGGTTTCATAAATTCTCTTTTTATAAGACTCTTCATCTTCTGTATACACTCCATTATCATCCATTTGTCTATAAATGTACTTTCCGTTATCATCTTTATATGATCCGAGTGCAATTTCTCTTTCTGGTTTATAAACATCTTTAATTCCATGTAGTTCTTGAATCTCTGGAGAATTAATACATGTAACTAAAAAGTTCAATTTAATGCTCTCTGCCGACATTTCGTTTGCAAGCAATAGAATTTTTTGCTTTTGAACAAGAACTAAATACGCAATAAGATAAACGAGATTTCTGCCCTTACCGCTATTGCTCAAAGCTCCTGTCATCAAAACGTTTCCGGGAAGCAATCCTCTATAATACTTCTGAAGATATGGCCATGGCCCAGCAACGCCCATAGATGGCATGCATAGGAATTGATCAATACATGAAACTGCGTTTTCTGTAAGAACAACAGGTTCATCAATTGCTTGTACTTTATTAGCTACCTTATCAATTCGGCCACGAACAATTCTACAAATATCATCTGGCGTTAATGCATTGAAATTCTTAATTGCCAAAATTTTTGATACATCATATCCAGTCTCATTAAAAGCTCTTAGCAATGAAAACTTCTTAAATATTGAAAGATAATTCTTAATATCATGAGGGTCGCTCATTGCCATTAATTCTTTAATTGTCTTATATCCACCATACTGTCTATATTGTTTAAAACGCTCTTTAGACATGCTGCAGAACGTATTAATTTTCAATTCGGTAAAATCTTCAGAATATGAAACATAATAATCAGAAAATAACTGATAAAAAAACTCACATGCCTTGTCCGAAAAATCATATTTTGGGACAATTGAGGTTCCATATGTTAGATATAATGTTGGCTCTTTATAAAACGATCCAACTACCAGCATTTCGGACTGGCTATTAGTTAATTCAAGTTCCATATTTTCACTTCCTATCAAATTAAGTCTTCCAAAAGATCGCTAATATCCCCTAATCCATCATTCTGTTCAACTGCTTTAATTTTGCTATAATCAATGTTTACACTCTTTTTAACGCGACTTTGTTTCTCTTTCTCTTCTGCTTCTTTCTTTGCTTTTTCCTTGGCTTTTGAATATTTTACATAATTACTCATTAAAATAGCAAGATCATAGTTAACTCTTACCTCTCCATCAATCACCTTGCCATGACGCTTGTTCCATGCATTTGTTTTGTCTAGTTCTTTCTGATAGTCCTTCCACATATCAAACAATGTTTCTAATTCAATTGGCTTGCACCGTCTTCCATTATATTTTCCAGATTGAACGTCTGCAATAATTGACCAAAAACGACGACTTAATGCCCCAACATCATAATGTACAATCAAATACTCATTGAATTCGTCTTGCACAAAACGATGCATTAATTTCTTTTTTGCTTCTGATTCTAGTTGATCTAAATTCTGTAAGGCATCTGAATAAATGGACGAGTACCTGTTGTTTTTTAGTACTCGCCCATTACACATTGTTTTAAAACATTCAGTATGATAGCTTTTCTGTTTATAAGAAACCATATGCATATCATTCTTTGTTAAAACAATATCTTCCCCACAGAACGCGCATTTTCTAATTAAAGTGGCGCTCATTTGTTATGTCTCCTTACTGTGAAACTACTTCAAGAATCTGGTTTAGAATAGCAATGTCTGTAACCTTGGCGAACTGGTCTGGAAGACCTGCTTCCTTTAGGGCAGCACGTTTGGCTTTCTTGTCTTCAGGAGAAAGAGATAACAGAACTCCCTTAATTTCTGCCTTAAGGTTCTTGCATTCTTCGTCTTTTCTAATTTCCACATCCAACTCGTCTGTTTCCATTAGATCCTCTTTATGTGAATTATAATAGTCTTCCTTTTCTTTTTTCTCCTGCTTTGATTTGCTCTCAATATATTCGTCTGTTGCGTCATGAGACTTAATAGAATTCTTAATTGCATCCTTGACAGTAGCAATATAATTCTTTGCAGAAACTTCTACTCTGTCAGCAATATCTTCAAATCTACCACCTGCATCAATATATCCATTTCCACGAAAGTACATCCATCTGCTAACACCATCTACATGCCCATCAGTAATTTCTCTTTCAATAACACCCATCATACAAATATCTGCCTTGTTAGCAAAAATCGAATCATAATCTGTTGAAAGATTAGATGTAAGCATCTGGTATTCATCGCCATTTTTCTCTTTAATATCCTTAATCTTAGTGTGCCCAATAAACACTAGACAGTACCCACTAGATTCTAGTCTGGTAATAACGGAATTAATTAGCTCATCCACTTTTCTACGCCCAGCTCCATAACCTCCAAAACACGCATTAAATTCATGCTTGGTGCCAGACTTCTTATAGTCAAGACGCACAATTTCCTTTTGAGCCATAGAAATCCATTCGTCAACGGTATCAAATGCAATAATAGAAAACGAATTTTCGTCCTTATTTTCTACTAGTTCGTCAACGACTTCCATTAGTGTAGACCAATCTGGGCAATCAGCAACCATTAGATTGTCAAGAGCAAGATAACCTCTCTCATTTCCACAGCTAATCAATAGGCCATGACTCATGTCGCCATATAGTTCTTTAATTAAATTTGCAAACAATGTAGTTTTGCCCCATTTTTTTGGTGCTCTCCAATAGTGGCGATAGTTAGTAATATCTACTGTTACCTCATTTTTCTTCCATAAAGCCATAATAATATCAGTCTCCTTTACCTTTTAAACTATTTATATATCTATCTAACTCTTCTTGTGTGATATATCCTTTTTCAATTGCATCTTCCGCATACAACCAATGCAATGCCTCGCCTGTTTGTGGATGTTTATACGTATAATTTTGTTTACCTCTACAGCACTTTGTAATAGAGCTTGGATCAAATCCATATAAATTTTGTACTTCTTTTGCTCCCCAAAAAATTTGATTTAATTCTATACAATATATTCTTCTACACTTCCACCAATTACTCCCTTTACGAGAATCACTCATCTTTTGCTTTGCTTCTTCTGTGTGATGTTTTCCGTACATTGGATGATTGCTTGAATTTATAAATCTTTCTTTTGCTTTTTCTGATAGATTCAATTTTTGTTCATCTGACAATTTTTTACCTAAACTGGGATGTTGTTTTCCTATCCATATATGTTTGCCTTTAGTTGTTGGATTTGCCCAATATAATTTATGTTTTTCATACCATTGTTTATATGTTTCTTCATCCATGCGTTCTTTTGGAGAAACTTTAAACTGGGGATTATTCTCGCCTACTAATCCTACTCTTCCATACATTGGATGATTATTTGGATCTGAAAGTCTTTCTTTTGCAGCTTTTGATATCTTTTTTCTTGTTTCTTTACTTGGAGTCCATCCTTGCGTTGTTCCTCCACCATAAACAAGATTATACCAATTGTTAGATTCAACAGCATTAAAGAAAACACTATAATGGTATTCCTTTTCATTTAATTCTTCTGCAGAATAAGCAATATCAATTACATTTCTTACAAAATTTTCTTTTCCATATTTGTCAATTGCTTGTTTAAATGCTGCACCACTACCAAGATATTCTTGCCAATTTCCATAGAATTTTCTTTGGCCTAAATATCTTTTGCCATCAATCAAATTCGTTGTGATATAAATGAATCCATATGGATCTTTTACTTCCGTATATATTGTATCTTGTAGCCCATCAACGGAAGAATTCATTTCTTTTAATTCTTCCATCTGTCATCACTTCGCTGTCTATAATTTAGTATTGTCTAGGGAAGATTTAATTCTTCCCTAGACTTATGAATTCTTACCATGGCTCATCTTCATCGTCAGATGCATCGTCGCCCCAATCATCATCTACATTGGATGTTGACTCTGCCTTACCAGTGAAATCCTGTTCTGCTTTCTTTGCTGCATTTACCTTCTTAATTGCCTCATCAATTGCCTTTTCAGTATATGTGTCTTTGTCAATAGTTGATGGCTTTGCACCTGTAATAATAAGTTCTCGATGAGTCGGTGCAAAAACTCTCTTATTGTCCATATCATTAGATTCGCCCCAGCAATCATCATCTTCCTCATCATTCATGTCTTCAACATTATTAACAACATTGATGTGCCCATGAACCTGAATGGAATTATAAGGCTTTAGCCCACTGCGCATCTGCTTTGCGAGCTTTGCATCTTCAATAATAAATTCAGCAGACTCAATAGAGTTATAATTCACAATCTTTGCATCAACTACAAATCGACCAGTTGGCTTGTCGTTTTCTCTTTCCTGATCAATACCAACAAAAATAATCGTCTGCGTAAAATCATGAGCGGGAGCATAATCTTCCGCCTCAAAGTCAACATCCTTCTGACATAGAGAAACCTGTGTTGGAACAAACTTTGTGGTACGAGAGACTTCCCCATCTTTGTTAGTATAACTGCCAAATTCTAGATTTCCTTTAACAAAAACAGAATCACCATCATTAAGATTTTCATTAATATATTCACATGCATCATATTCTGTTCTATAATGATTGTCATTCTTGAGCTTTCCATTCTCTCCCGGAACTTTCTTAAGCCCAGTCAGTACACCAATCATACGATATCCCTCTGGTGCATTCTTAATTCTATCCTTCCAAGCAATTGCCTTTACTTCTGTCTTGCCATCTTCATCCTTCTTACTAAAATATACCTTATCGCGCGGCATACCATTAAGCGAAGGATAAATTGTCTTCTTGTCTTCATATTCTACGCCAAAGTTAACCATACGGAAATCCTTGCCTGTCTTGGTCTTCTTTTCTGTATAGAAGTTATCCTTCTCTACTCCGCTTACAATTCCTCTAACCTGAAAGGTTCCCTTGGTTTGTGGAAGTTCAAAAAGTTTGTTTGCCATGTCTTATTAGTCTCCTTTTCCTATAATTTTGTATTGTTTAATAAAATAAAAATTAATACCTATAATATCTTTCATCCATGACCACATTATAATATGTGTATTTATCTAAAATGTCTTTCCCTATATTCAACATATCATTTTCGTGCTCACAGCATGGACATTTCGCTTGTATATATAAATACTCAATATAATTATTTCGTTCATCAACCTGAAAAATTGTTCCACATTTCTGGCATTGAACATTGACGCTCTCTGATTTCATTCATTATTCATCCCCCTTTCTTGACAATTGAAAAGACTATAATTTTGTATTACTTTTCATTACGATTGCATTATACCATAATAATTGTGTCTTGTCAAGCTTTTTTATCAGAGAGCGAAAAATTTTATATTTCGATTTTAATTTGCATGGACTCCCCTTTGATCATTGCGTAATTTCCACTTACCTCAATGTTTGTAATTTCATTGTTCCATAAAAAGATTTCATTATCTTTCAATTTAACACCAATCCTTTCTCCATCATCAATAATATGGAAAATTCCCCTAATTTTTTGATTTCCATACCAATCATGATGTATTGTTATTTCCCCATTCTTACCATTTAGATTATGTAAGTCATTTACAATTTTCTTTTCCATAAAATTATGTCTCCCCTTTTGTAATGTAAAATAATTTACCTTTGTTTATATATTATACAAAAATTATACAACAAAAACATATGTTCGGCAACTATTTTTTAATTATAATTTTGTATTGTTGAACAAAAGAAAATTATAGACCGCAATAATACGGCCTACACCAGACTTGCAAACTTGTTGGCAATAACATCAACATATGAATTTAACTTGTATCCATATTGCTGTGCCAATGCTTTGCCTTCCTCTGTATATAAAAATTCTCTTAGCCCAAGATTATTCTTTTCCATTGCTTGTTTAATTTTATATAAAAGCCCTGACGCCGCAATTGTCTTCATAGTAAGCAATGGCAATCCTACGTGCTTCCTATATGTCTGAATTCTTCTATATACCCAACGGAAAAACTTGTCATCAGAGTCTACTGTATACGCATTATCCATTTCCTTGTATAAACAATCATCTCCAATTAGTTGTTTAACTCTAACAGTTACCCCATAGCACATATATTCTTTTTCTGCAAATGCCTTGTCTAAATAATTATACAATTTTGCAGATAACTTTACTTTTCGTCCGTCTTCAAAACAAATATATTGTTTGTCTTCACTTATCATACTTCTCTTTAACGAAACAATATCTTCCATGCTTTTTCCACTAATGCCTTCCCATAGTAACTCCAGCAACGCCTTGTCTGTATAGTTGTATAATTCGTCTTCTACCTCGTCAAACTGTTCCCTTGTCAAGAACTTTTGTTTAATTATATTTTCATCAAGACATTCTTGCAGCATGGCCTTACTAATATTTGCGTAATTGTTTTCCATGCCAAAACCATAATGCATACAAAACGCTGCATAGCTTTTTAAATACACATTGTAATTCTCAAGCACGTGCACAGATTTCGCTTTGAAGCAACGATACATGGCCAGTATTTCTTCAATTGCAAAATTATTGCAATCTTTTTTATTTTGTATTTCATATTTATATATCTTGTTAAACATTCCAGTTAATGAAGTTTCATTAACGACTCTACTTCTCTTATAATCGTTTATGAATTGTATTTTAACCTCCTCATTATAGAACACATAATCACACTCCTTGTGAGTTTTTCATTTCTTTTATATTGTACAGTACAAAATTATCCCTGTCAAATGTTATTAAATCATGTCGTTCAAAATATTTGCTGCTTTCTGTTTTTTATCTTTAGACATACTTGCATATCTCATGGTAGTAGCAATATTTTTATGATTTAGCACTGTTGCACAAAGATAAATATCTCCTGTCTTCTCATATAGATTTGTTGCGCAAGAATGCCTTAGTACATGTGGAGTAACATGCTTATTTGTAACATCTTTGCTATATTTCTCTAGAATCACCCTGATTCCATCTCTAGTAATTCTTTTCTTAAAACTAGAAATAAACAGCGCATCGGAATCTGTCATGCTAAAATATTTTTTTCTATCTTGTAACCACAATTCGAGCTGTTCCTTTACCTTATCTCCAATAAGAATATTACATGTTTTTCCTCGCTTTTCAATAACCTTGATAGTATTATTCTCAAAATCAATATCGCTAATATCAATTTGCGTAAGTGCTGATACACGAAGTCCAGTTGTAAGTCCAAGCATAATAATTGCCAAATCTCTGTTTTTCATCTTTGTGCTTGCAAGTTTGTTTACATTGTCTAGAATTGCTTGCATCTCTTCTTCTGTCAAATAGGCGACATCTGGTCTATCCTGAACTTTTGGACGCTCCGTTCTCTCCATTGGATTATTTGCAATATAGTTATTACTCTTAAGAAATCCAAAGAAAGTATTCAGCGCAGACCATTTTGTCGCACGAATACTGTCACTCGTATTATAATGCCCATGTGCGCTTTCTTTATTCTTCATTGCCGCAAAATATTTGTTAATATCTAGCGGAGTAACTCTCTTGTAAAAGTTATTTGGAATGTCCCCATCATTCAAGAATTCTGCAAATTCCCTTACATATGCAATATATCTTTCAACTGTTGTATAAGATTTTGTTGAACACATATAATAATAAAATTCAGAAAAGATTTTAGGAAGTTCTTTCAGTTTTTCTTGCATTTTTTTAGTTGACGCAATTTCCTTTTCAGTCCTGCCTGTCATTTTTTATCCCTCCTTAATTTTCTTTTTTCTCCATCTTACAAAAACAAACGTAATAAGAGCCCAGAGACCAAGAGCTCCCTTGAAGATCGTCGCAACTACCATAAGAGAAATGTACCACACCCAACCTAGTCCAATGGCATCTGGCTTTGCCTTATAACAGTCTTCTCCGTCTTCGACCCAGTGATAATATTGTTTGTCATTTTCATATTTTTCATTTGTTTTATTTACAACTTCTTTTGTCTTAGGACAAGTGACGCAAATAATATTGTCTGTAAAAGTACTAAGCGCGAACTCAAATTCACACATAGCAACATTACTGCGAATGCGGCAAATATTAGACTTCTTATTATACTTGACAAATGTGACTTCAATTTCTGGAAAAAGTTGAACGTTTGTCTTTACAAAATTGTTACATTTAAATTTTGAACCAGCATAATATCTAATTCCGTCATAGTCAAAATAATCACACATGATGCCATTATTCATTTACGTTACGACCTCCTCCATGATGTCAATCACTTCACTAAGCAAATCAATACATTCTTCAAGCTGTTCACAGCATTCTTCTGCCTTGCTATACCTGTCAGTTCCTTGTAGATTTTCTGGCATATTATCCAAGCATTCTTGTTCCTCATCACAAATATCTTGGATACGATTACTAAGTTTTTCAATTTCCGTGGATAGAATTTCTATTTTTTTTCTGCGTTGGTTGTTCATAAGGAATACCTCCATTCAAAAACTATAATCATTCATTTGTTATTATGATTATAACGCTATAATTTTGTTTTGTCAAGACTGTTCATCAAAATATATTTTGTGTATAAATAATATTCTGTTAATTTATTTAATTGCTTTTTTTAAATCTATCCAATCTGACTTTACTTCTTCATATTCATTACGATCAACAACTTCAATTGCAGCCCAATTTTGCACTCCTACATCAATATTCCATCCTTTCACTTCCATTGCATTTGCAATCGCGAAGAATCTATCTTCTTCTTTGTCGTCATAAGTAAATTCTGCAAGTCGTTGTCGAAAAGCTTTTTTACCTACATAGTGTATTTCCATATTAATCTCCTTTCAATAAAAAAAGAGGCCCGTTATTTACGAGCCTCAACTCCTAGCAATCTTAAGCCCAAGTTTATAATGTTCAATATTTCTCTTAATAGAATGCTTTCTATTCAGCAGAGAAAATGCAAGTTTATGTGCCTCAATTTCCTTTTTAATTTTATTCTTAACACCCCAAATCATATCACCAAGCTCACATTTCCAGCAGCTTGTATAATCAAGCGAATCTCCACCATCCATAGTATAAAACCACTGATTAGAGTAGAAATTCAACCGATGATACTTTCCACAACTATCGCATTTTTTGTAATACCACTCCCATTTCGCTTCATTTTTCGGAAGTTCCGTATAATAGTAATCGTATTCATCATACTCTGCATCTTGTGTTGCCGGGATGCGCCACCAGTTTTTCATAATTAATTTCCTTTCTAATTAAAAAGAGACTCGTTGTTCACGAGCCTCTTGCTTACATTTTTAAAATTTCCTTGAAAAGTGCTTCTGCCTTTTTATCTTCTGTATCGTAATATACAATATCCTCATGATAACCAGACTTCTCTACAAGATAACCAAGGTTGGCCAATTTTTCAGCAACATCATAAAAGTAATATTCTAAGTCTTCAGGATCTCCTTCTATAATAGTTTCTAGAGTACAAAAGAGACTGTTAGCCGGGAATTCAACCCCATCAATAATATAGTATCTCTTAGGAGCCATCTTAATAATTTTAGTAATCATTTATCCTCCTTATTTTCCAAAAATCTCTTAATATTCATCATTAAGATATAAACCAGTAACTTTTGTGTCCACATAATTATGAAGAATTTGTTTAACCTTTGACACTGCATATCCATAATTTTCCGCAGTAAGTTTAATTTCTACCAAATCGCTGTTGTTCAAGTAAATTGCAAATACAAATGTTTTCATTTTAAAGTCTCCTTACCAAATATGAAGCGGGTTATTTGCCTTTTCTACAAGATTATATTTACTTGAGAAATGGCTATTCATAATAAAATCTTCAAATTTAGATTCGGCTATTTTCATAAAAGTCTCGTATGTGTAGCCAATCATTGATTCCTCGAAACTGCCGCCACCACCTTCGGTATAAGGATAATTGTCTTTTCCGTATCCATACCCATCGTCGACTCCCCCGATGTACAAATCATAATCAAGCATAAGTTCGTTGCCGTTTTCTCTTACGATAAGGTCGAAACATAAATCACCAACAGTTACGCATCCGATAAAATCACCGTCACAGACTTGATTATTTTCCATTTTTGCACAGTAATCAACGAAATCTTCTTCGGTAAATCCGTTCCAATTAAATTTCATTTTCCATACCTCCAAGCTTTAATTTTCATATTGGCGTACTCAACAATCTCGCAATATTCTTTGTTAGTGATTCCATCGTCAAATGCTGCATGTTCTTCGACAATTTCTATTAGTTCATCAATGTCCTTTGCTTTGTCAATTTGTTTAATATAATATTCCATCCTCCACCTCTACTAAAACCAGCAATCATACTTTTCTGCGATATCATTTGCTTCCTCAAAAGAGGTTGCGTATCCATAAAATCGCTGGCACCATTTATTTGTTTCCTTTTCTAAATCTTCATTGCTGTCTAGCGGATTATCTTCTTTCCATGTTGTCCATACGAAATCACAAATCTTTGCTGTTACAACACAAGTATCTTCATTCCATATAAGGATAACCGGCACTCCAGTAACAGGACATTGAAAATCAGCACTTACATAAATCATTTTTTCTTCTTCCTTCTTAAATTTTCTTTCTTCGGAAAGTTTTATTATCAATCAGCACAATGTGCCCTTGCTCAATCTTTCTCATAAAACTATTGAACTTCTTTTCATCTGTTTCTGTTGTATTGATTCCAATGTCGCCAATGTATTCAGTGTGTAGAATTTTATAGCACTTGTTCTTAAGTTCTACCATCATTTCCTTTCTTGATACTGGCTTTCCATTTACATAATATTGATATTTGTTCATTCATTTTCCTCCTTAATTTCATTCCCCCAATTATCCCAACCATCAAAAGATTCTCTGGCAAAAAGTTCGATTCTGGGGGAATGGCTTACATTTTCAATCATTTCTCTCATTTTTATAGGCTTACGACTATGCTCTCGTTTCGGTTCAAAAAATGCCGTAACTCCCTGACAACGCTTTCCGTTTTCATCTAACTTATATGGCAAACGCTTTTTTGTTGTGGCGAATAAACAAGACTCAGACAACCCTCTGTAATACTGCCCAAGCCCTTGCCTATCTTTAACCCATGTAATCATAGTTATATATTCAAATCCCCATTGTTCAAGTAGCCACAGTCCGTCTTTGAGGAAATTATTAGTTACCCACATATAAACATGACAACCATCTGGGTCTGCCAATTCTTTTATTGGGAGCTGTGCAATATCTTTTGTCTTCATAAGTGGATAGTGTCTATCTGCACCACGTTTGATTTTGCCGCCACCCTGCTCTGCCCAAGGTGGATCCATATAAATGGTTTTGTACTTATTCCCAGTGTTGTAAATATCGACTGTCATAAATTATGTCATTTCCTTTCTGTTATTCGTTAACTAGAATTACTGCCTCACCATCTTCAAACTCTTTTCCACATACATCACAGAAGCGGCCATGTGGATCGTCAAAATTCTCTGTTGCGTCAAACCATTGCCAATAATCAAATTCTGCTTCCTTGTATGTGTCATTTGCTTTATGACATTTTCTACAAATAATCACTAATACCACACCCTTAAAATAATTTTGTATTGTTAGTGCTGAATAAATTTAACCGCTTCAATTCTCTTGTCCCAACATTTGCGGCAGCTACTGCACGTAATTGTCTTATCCTTTTGATTCGGACAACTAGTAATTTCTTTTGGGAATTCAGGATTCAGAGTTTTGTCTTTAAAATCCACATATGCAACAGGAAGACCAAACGGATTCTCTACCTTCCATCCAATATGCCATGCAGAGAAAATAATATTGAGATTGTCTGGCAGATCTCCGTTCTCAGTAAGCCACTTGTTCACAATGCTATATTTTTTCGTGAACGACATGAACTTAATATCAGGAAATTGCCTTGCAAGTTCGACCATTCCACAGAAGAAATCATAATCGGGTACATCCCCAGCATCAAAGAATCTAAATAGTGGAAGCGGATTATGCTTCACCTTGAACGCAACCTGTTCCCAAAAATCCTGTGGATCCGTGTTGTACAGTCTGAGATTTCTTGCATATGCTGCCAAAACAGAACTCATTTGCTGCGTTCCCTTCATACAATAGCAACCGCCATGTTTACAAGGTGCGTCCTCACGACACGTACAAGTTGGAAAAGCCAAGTCGTTGCAGCATCCACCGGTCTTTCTGTTTGATGTACTCAGATGCACTTCATTTGACTTGTTGGCAAGATAATCAACATACTCTTCTTTAGTCAAGAATTTCTTTTCTTTTGTCATAATATTTCTCCTTTTCTATTATATCAATAATTTTGTATTGTGTCAAGTAAAAAGGAGCCACATGGCTCCCTTATAGATATTTAATATAATCTTCATCTTCATCGTCCCACAACTCAAACCAATCATATGGATCTCCACAACTGCTTCTGAGTTCTGTGACTTTATGTTTTTCTGCAACTCTTTTCGCAAGTGATTCCATTTGTTGCTTATCGCCTTTGTTTAGTTCATCATAAACATCATTGTCCTTGTCACATCCCATGAAATGTACCATTACTTTACCTCCTCATCCGCCTGATTTCCGTTATACCATTCACGCAGATAATCCTCGTCAAAGCAATCTACTTCCCAAGAACCGTCAAGAAATGTACCATCATCTGGAATAGGAATAACCCCATCGTCATCTATTGCGATTTCAATTGCCTCATCCAATGTACTAGCCTCTACTTCAACAGTCCCCATCATTGTCCAGCATACAGGGATTTTCCAAGTCTTCATTTTATATACCTCCATTAGTAATAAACATTTGCAATGTGAAATTCCGTTACATCATCATCTTCATCCTGAAAATGATTGGTAATCTTCGCATACATTCCGTCTTCCTGAATATAACCTTCCGAGCTCCATCCATTTTCTTCTGTATCAATACGCAGTTCCTCTTTGTACGACTTGAACAGAAATTCCCTTGCTTCCAACAATGTGTCAAACAGATACACGGCAACGTCAGTATCGAACGAATAGGTAAATACAACAGCATAGTCTTTCATTTTACATATCCTCCACAAGCCAATGATATCCAAGCCATTTAAGCTCTTCATTGGTAAACCCAATGGCATCCAAATCTCTACGCACAACGGCAAGTTCTACATTTCCGTTGTCGGAACAATAGTTAATTGTATTATTCAATAGTTCAAGTGCTCTGCTATACGCAATATAGCCATGATTATGAGTTTTGTACGTCGGCATTTCATTCCCGTTCTCGTCTTCATCTCCTTCAACCCACCACGAATCCCACATGTTGTAGGTTTCACTTAGGCGAGTCATCATAAATTCTTCACAACATGAGTCTTCCACATATGCTCTGTACTCAGGGTCTTCAATTTCTTCTACGCTATGCCATTCGAAATAGTAACCATCAAGCATATCAAGAATTTCCTTTTCAAGATGCTTGTATGCATCGTCCCATTCAATACATAGTTCTCTTTCAAAACAATTTACCCAATATCTTGTTATCATTTAATTTTCCTCCTTCATTTTTCTTTCATACTCGTTAATTTGTTCCAAGCTCAACCACTCAGGCTTCTCTTTAAGTTCATTCCAGATTCTTCTCATTGCTTTAATGTGCTTATCCACACTTTTACCCCATAAATCTTTTGTGCATCTGTTTCCATATCCCAAAAAATATTCACAGTCTGACCTCATACGATCAAGCATTTGATATTGAAATTCGTTTCCCATGATTTATTCCTCCTCAAAATCCATTGTCTTTTCTGCGAGTTCTGCAAGCATATTTGTGAAATCCTTTACGACTTGACTAAGCATTTTTACATCAGCCCACACACTATCTACATGAAACTGTACTGCGTACCAGCCAGCTCCTGCATACTTCTCAATTCCATATAGATCATCGTTGTTGTATTTGAGATATGCCATAAGCATATTAAATTCATTTTCTGAATTTACCTTGTAAGCAGTCCAATAATAAAGACCGTCATCTCCATATGGAACAGCAAAGTCGAAATGCCAAAGATTAATGTCCTTGTACTTTTCTGCCTCATAATTCGCACAATCAATTTTGTCTGCAAATTCCTTTCCGTCAAGTGCTTGATAAATAGTAGTTGTCTTTTCAATTGTTTTCATTTCATTTCCTCCCCACATTCCACGCTATAGAAGTTCTCGTCACATTCTGGACAAACATAATCATATTGTTTCAGGTCACTCAGCAAGAGCTTTCCATGACAATGAGGGCAAAATTTATCTGTTACCAGTTGACCAAGAAGTTCCATTGCTGTAATGGTCGTGTAAGTGTCAACGTCAACATGGATTGCTTTTAGTTCATGCATAATTTCTTCACGCTTTTGATAATTCTTTGTAGCATTTTCCATTTAACTATCTCCTTTCTAATTAACAGGGGCTTTATGCAAGCCCCTTAATAATAATTTTGTATTGTTTACCAACTACTCACGTAATAAATAGCTTGCGTTTCAAAGTCAGTGGTGGCAAGAACATTTTCAAGAATCTTAATGGAGTCAACAATGTCGTTTACATAATACTCGTCGTAATCACACCCTCCAAAAAAGAATCCACCACAACAAGGAAGCAACTCCTCTGCAACACTTGAGTCAATTACCACTTTGCCATCTTCATAAATCGGCTCCCAACCATTAGGAGTCCCCTTATCTCCATTATGCACCTGCCCATACATCATTGTGCAAGAATCAAGCACTGTTTTACAGATACCGAGAAGGTTTTCAAGAATCTCCTTTGTACACTCATGATGATAATCACAATCATCCTCTCCATCCTGAACGTTTTCAACGAAGAATGCATGAATCTGATTTGCTTTTCTCCAATAGCCAACCTGCTCCATGATCCTATCGTATCCATATTTATGCTCTGCGTCCCAAGCAGAATAACGTTTCTTGTAGAAAGGTTTATAAAATTCAATTACATCCTTGCTCAGAAGCTCGCTTTCATCAATATTGCACCATTCCTTAAGTGTGCAGTCTGCATATTTACTTCCTTCTTTCTTTGCTTTCATCCAATCAAAATAATTTTCAATTGCACTTACCTCGCTTGCCGTAGCATTCTTGTAACGAGGCATTCTGTTAAGATACATATCAAGTCCCAATTTTAAATCCTCCTTTTATCTTGCATTATTAATTGCAATGCTATTTCCTGTCGCCAAGTCTTTTACATATACGGAGCATCCTCCGTAAATCCCGTAACAGTAATAGAAATTTGCAATTTCCTTTTTGATTACAAAACCATCATTGTCATGTGATTCAAGATAGATTGTATAATCGTTATTGTTTCCAATTCCATTTGCATGATAGCAATTCGAGAATTTGAACCCCGCCTTCTCAACTTCTTTTTTAAAGTTGATAATCAAATCACACGCTCTGTGGTCGCAATAATTGTAACTCTTAAAAATTTGTTCATTTGTCTTAATGTGTTTTTTAAATAGTTCATTAATAACAGATATACACTCACTTTGTTTCATATTTAATTCCTCCTTAATACTCTGTTTCTCTTTCATTCATTAGCCAACCAACACCCTTGCTGTGATGCTCGTCAAACCAATACCAGATTTCTTCTCTGTGAGTTCCCTTACTCTAACCGTGCCAATCAGCATCAAGACGTTCGTCCTCGTCGATAGGCACATCTTCAAGCTCGTCCCATAGCTTTTCAATCTCTATGTCTGTCATTTTCATTTTTAAATCCTCCTTTAATTTTGTATCGTTTTAAATACATCCACCACAACATCCCCACTCAACATTATCATTAAACACTTGATCAATTTCTGCTGCATATTTGCGGAACTGTTCTGGAATTCTCTCTACATCAATTTGCCATTCACCTTGCCATGCTCCATCATAATTTGGCATTAGACCGCCACCGCTGCTCCAAAACGGACTGTATGTCGATTCATCTTTAGAGTTGAAACCATAACCAAATGTAATTTCCTTTCCGTCAATCTCAAGTGTAAGCACACCGCTACACAGGTTTGGCCATTCCCCAGTGTAAGAAACAAAGTTTACATGTTTAGTCTCATTATTGTTGCGATTAATCAACATTTTATTCTCCTTTCAGCATCTGCTCAATCAGTTCCATTGCCTTATCGTCTTCCAGATAGAAACCGTCACTTCCAATCTGTGCCTGAAGATTACATACCAACTGCATAAATCTCCAATCGGGAACCATGTGCCAGTATACCTTAAGTATCTCACAGAACTTGTCAATTCTCTTGGGGTCTCTCATTTTTGCTAACTCCTTTCTTGTAAGGGCTGGAGCATTAAGCTCCAACCCCAACCTTTGCGTTAACTAGCTTGACGAACTCGTCCATCCATGCATGACCGTCCATGATTTTTCCCCATCGGTTTTCTTCATAGTTCGCAGTGTTCCTGTTCGGAGCGCTATGCCCGATCATATCACTCATCGCATTCACAGCGCCCCATGCAGTTCCTTTAAACTTAGCAATATCAGGCATAAAGTAGCAGACAGAATAGTTATCCTTTACTTTCTGAATGTTTGCTTTCTTACGATCAGAATCATTGTCCGTTACAGGGAACATCTGATCGAGGATTTCATTGATTTGTTCAAAATCAAGTTTAATATTCGCAAGTCTATCTGCCTCTTCGTCAAGTGCATCCATATAAAGATTTGCCATACCAAGGCAATGTCTCGCTTCTGCAAGCTTTTCATCGAGATTTCCAACATGCTTTGTGCTCCAAGAACGCTGAGCGGTGTTAAGTGCAAGTGAGAGAGTATTATTGCAAACGACTCGAATCGGAGTCATGCAAATCTTGATTGCTCCAGTTCCGTCATGAGAATTAGAGAACACCATATAAGGTTCCACATCGTCATCAAGCACTTTCTTAGTCGGCATCTTTGCAAGCAGCCAAACTCTTTTACCTCCGTTGAGAGAACCTGCGGTTTCATAGCGAACAATTCCATCTTCCGTTTCACCAACAATTGCATCAGTGAAGGAAAATGCGTCTGCATTCTGTACAATTTTATATCTATTCGTTACAATGCCAAGCACAGTTTTATCATCACTTCTGATGTTTGCCTTGTAGTTCTTGATTTCCGTTCCATCATCCATAAAGACAGGGGTCTGTTCAACAGTCCAATCAAGCCCTGCCAGTTTGAGCGCTTCTGCACTGTTGGGAGCATCCGCAAGGATTTTGCATCTATCTTTGGTCGTTGCGTAATGCCATGGTTTTTCTCTTACTGAAAAGAGGCTATCGTTCATTTCAATACAATGTGCCATAATTTTAATCTCCTTTAATAATACATAGTTTTTCTTACTTTTCTTTTTGCCTTAATAACCTCACGCTGTTTCCACCACGAATGGTCTTCATACTTTACTAAGTGCCAGCAGTTTTTTTTCAAGCATTCTTTTGTTTTGACTTGCTTTACCGTCATTCCCTTTCTATGTTTTTTGCAATAAGCACACACATTATCGCTTTCTGCACCATACATGCAAAGCATTATATACCTCCTTTTCTTTTCAATAATTTTGTATTGTATAAGACAAGGGACAAAAATCCCTCGTTCTTACATTGTTGCATTTCTTTTCAATCTCTTGATATCATGGTCATGTTTATCTACGGTTGCCTTAACAATGCCCATATCAAGAATAGCCTCCTCTAAGTCTTCAACTTTTTCTTCAAGTGTATCGAATCTTTTGTCCATTGCGTCGAATCTCTTATCAATAGCATCAAATCTCTCATCTATTGCCTCGAATTTCTTATTCACTTCTGCAAATTTTTGATTCATGCTATCTTCTAATGCGTTCATTCCACGCATTATCGCGTCTACCACTTCTTGCAATTCTTTGTTTTCCATTTATACCAACTCCCTTTTCTTTATTCTTATTATATCACCTCTGTCTTGAAAAATTCAATATGTCGTTATTAATAAATTTCTTTTAGCCAATTCGTACAAGTCCACCAAATCTGCCTTGCACTGCAATGCTGCCAAACTCACTGAAATAATCCACTGTTGTGTTCCACACATAGGCGAACACATACCCATCTTTGATGTCTTCATTTTCCATTTCCCACTCTTCATCATAATCAGACACATACAAGAAATTGTACATGTCCATTTCCATTGTAGGAGTATGAATTACATGATACACAAGTGCATTATGTTCCTTTTCAAACTCCTGTACCTTTGCTGTGAGTTCTTTGTTACTGCTAAATTCGTACAAGCCTCCTGTCGGCTCAGTAAGCTGCACTTCATCTCTGTTTTTAAATGCCTTAATGCATGGAGCAAAGAGTCCGAGTGCTTCCATGCGTTTAATTGCTTCTTTCTTTTTAAGTTCTCTTGATACGTTCATAATTTGTTCCTCCTCTGTGAACATTTTCATTTTACTTTTCTTCCTCATTAAGATAGCTATTCAGCAAATCCACAACTTCACCAGAATGCTTTATGAGGCAGTCATTAATATCCGCAATTCTTTTTGCGCTGTCGAGTGTTGCCTTCCATTCTTTCATGACGTCTTCATACTCAACCAGATCATAACCAGTGAGCAGTTTAAAGAACCATTTACGAATTTTTTCATTTTACTTTACCTCCCTCAATGTAACATACTGTGCGTCAAGCTCTCCATAAAAATATTCTTGATGAAAATCAACAATTTCATAATCAAGATAATCATCAAGTTTATTAATATTTTTTAATGGATTGAATAATTGTTTTGTATCTGTCCCCCAATCTTCGTGCTCATATTCAAGATACACGATGCATATATAAGGACATATAATGTCTGGCGCAATTTCAAGAAATTTGCGTAATGTTACAATCATTTGTTTTATCTCCCTTAAATCCCTTTATTATAATTATCAAGCACATTTTGTTTTACGTAATATTCTTCATCAGTTCCCATGTCTATGAATTTCATTTCCAAAATTTCAATTCTATATTCTTCTTCATCATCTCCATTCTGTCCACATCCTCCAAGTGCCTGTTCATTTTTATTTACATCTTCAAAATCCACAAGGAATTCATCAATATGTGTTGTTGATGCAAGAAATTCTGCTGTAATATCTTCTTTTGCGATTCCTATTTCTTCAAATTCTTCATCATAGCAATCTGAGATTTCATAATCATCAAACAAGAACCCCTTGCCTGTTTGGAATTGGAACACTTTGTTACACTCTGTTCCAGTGAAAGCATCCCAATCAAATGGAATTTCTGCTCCGTTAATTTCAAAGCCAAATCCACCAATTGACACAGCTTTCGCTTCCTTATTTGAAATTGGAATATATTTTCCATTTATCTTTTGTAATATTCGGAACTCAACTAACATTGATATTTCCATTTTATCACTCCCTCTATAATTTTGTATTGTTTATTGTTTTTGCATTAATTTGCCCTGTTATATGTGTGTTTTTTGATAGTGACTTCCTTTACAGGGCAAACTATACTGCCGAAAAGTTAGCTTTATTTTTGCCTTATAAATGTGCGTTTTTTAGTTAAAGCATTCCGCAAGCGTTAGCAAGCATTCCGATAAGCCCAAGTACAAATAGGACTGCAATCAGGCTAATAATTCCGCTTTTAGTTTCTTCCTTTCCGAATAGTAGCACGCAAGCAATAACGATAAGCAAGAGAACAATCATTTTATTTACCTCCTATTTTTCAATTCTTATATATTGTCCGTTATTTATTTTATCATTATTATATTATTTCTTCAACTCTTGCTTCGCATTTTAACAATATCTATACAATTCTTTGTCAACACATACGTCAACAACATCTCCGTATGAAATGTCGGGATGCAACATCAGGAATCTGCCAACAGCTTCTTCCTTTGTGAATGCGTCTGTGTCATACCACTCTGTTGCCCCGTCTGCATTGACATACTCAATGAGATAATACCCATAGTCATATTTAACATCTTCATAAGAATAACTGTCTGCATAATTGTTGAAACTGTACAAACTTCCATAACGACTCGGCGCTTCTACATACTCAAACTTGTCGGCCTCCGTTGTGCGCTCAAGAATCTTGCACGCTTCCTTGATGCTTCTTTCCATTTCAGAAAGGATAACGTACTCTTCCTTTGTGTGCTGCTTGTAATAGCCACATGACAGATTTACTGCCGCACAACCAAGTGCCGGAGCAACTTCACAGATATCAGAATAAGATCCATACGCTGTTTTATAAAATTCCTTGGTAATAAAGTCCTCAAACTCATCGTTTGCACAGGAATAAAACACTGCATCATTTGCGTTAGCACGATCAAATTCAATGATGTAATTGAACTCAAGATTTCTTGCCAGCTCAGAGTCTGCAAACTTACTTGAGCCTACGCAACCAACCTCTTCGTCCTCGCAGAACAGAACAGAGCAGTTAAACTTTTCAAGAATCTTGAAAATCATGTAAACGCCACATCTATCGTCGCCTCCGATTCCGTTAGGGCTTGAAACTCTATTGTTCTTTTTGCTATACATGAACATATTAGGAAGCTTTTCATGCACAGTGTCAAGATGTGCAACCAACAGCACAGGGAATTTCCCTTGTGCATATACATATCCATCTCTAGAAAGCACTGTGTGATGCGTCTTTTGCAACTTTTGCTTTACATAATTTTTAAGACCTGCTTGAGACATCTTACAAATCTTTTCAAAATCTTTATTCATAATTATTTGCCTCCTTATTAAACCGCTTCTTCCATTTCTGATTCTTTGTCAATTGCATCTTCCAGACATGATGGACAAAGCAGATTTCCGTTGTGATCTTCAAGATCTTTAAGCTTATAATGTTCTCCACAAGATTCGCAAGTTCCATAATTCTCAAAGAAGCAATCACCACATACACTTTCACAATCTACATCAATCCAGTAAGTCATTTCGCTTGGATGGTATTTATCACAACAATCACAGTATGTGTAGCTATCAAGGCAATCATCACATACGGTGATTGTATATCCATATCTACTAATGACATTTGTTCCTTCGCCAACAAAATATGATTTGCATTCTTCACACCAAGTCACGCAATCACGGCAATACGGTTCGTCGTTAATCCAAATCACATCATCGTCATCAATTGGCTCGCCGCATTCCGAACAGTAGTATTCGCTTGGCCTGCTGCAACACGAGATGCAATCTTCGGTATCATGCTCGCTTCCACATTCAATGCAAATCGGATCATGCCCAACAGTGATATATCTGTCGTTTTCGCTTCCCTTTGGACGGCTCAAAGTGCAATTAGAATAGTTGTCATAGTCTCTGTAGTGTGTACCGTCCGAATTAATGAATTTGCCTGCCGCATCAGTTCCCTTGCTAACTGTCCAATAGTTTGGCAAACTAAAAAGCTCAGACATGACTTTTTGAACGATTTCTCTATATGGAGTGTATACAGAATTGTCTCCGTCATTATCTTGTGGATAGAGGCGTCCCTGAACAAGTTTCTCTTCGCCCCAATGGAACATCTGACGGTTGATTTTCGGTTCATTCCAGAAATCGTTTCCATTATAAGATGCATCCACAGTGTAAAATACCATAGACGGACTATCAAGCATATAACTAATAGTGCCAGACGAGTACATTCCTTCATAGCTATTTGGCATGCCACGCTTGTTTCTCTTGTCAATTGTGTGGCAGCTTGCCCACGAATTGCCGAATGACATTGTGAGATAGTCGAGCGGATTCACAGAAAGGACAGTATGCCTTGTGATTGTCAGCGGGTTGAGTGCATCCGCATATTTTGCAAATTCCCTATTGTAATCAGGCAATTTGTCAAAACAAATCCATGAACAAAACTTGTTAATAACACGGCTCATTTTCTGTCCATTGTGAGCATGAAGATTTGGATTGATTTCATTGAGTTTTTCTACAATATTGTCATCAATATACTGATTCGTCATATTTGGCAAATCAAGAATAAACTCATAAACTGCATCTGGATATTTCTTGCCGCCGGATACGACTTCGTCTTTCATGTCCTCTGGCATAAATTCTCTTACTGCATTGAATGCGTAAAAAAGCAACCAAATTTTGAATTTTTCAAATGCATTTTGGTCAGTTTTACGTTCAAATTCATGGCTGAATACAATCATGAATTTGCCTTCGAGATAGTTCGGATGACGCTTGAATGCCTTAATCAGATCTGCCTTGTTGGTTGCCCACGTGTCAATGATTTTGTTCAGTGCATAACCTGTGAACTTGTAGTCATACTCAGAAAGCAACTGCTCCATGTCATTGAGCAACACATATCTCTCTTCTTCTGTAATGATTTCGCTTACATCCATTTTTGTTTCCTCCTTATCCAGCAAGTGCATTAGAAATAAGGTCAAGCTTTGCTTTGTAATCATTGATAGTAATAGCCTGAGCTGCAATTTTGTTATCTTTTTCCTTGATTTCTTCTTTCAAATCATTGATCTCTTTTCTCAGTCTTGCGACATCTTCTTTAGAAAGGCCGTTCTGTTTCATTTCAATCGTTTGCTTTGAAATTGCAGGAAGTGCGGTTGCAAGATCTGCAATGTAGCAGAACTGCAGCCCTTTATTATTGTTTCCTTTGCCGCTTCCGCAGGTTTTAGAATTCCCATTAAGACACTGAACCAGTGAGCCATACGAAATTTCACAGTGTTCTGCCGCTTCTCTTGCGGAACGAAAATACTCGCCAGTTGTGATGCAGTAAACTGCTTTGCCTTTATGAACCTTTGCATTTTCAATAATCACGTCATACTTTGCACGTTCAATAGAAACTGTCCGGTTATCCATGATGTTTTTCATAATGTCAATTCCCTTTCTGCCTTATGAGGCGATAATCTTGTATTGTTGTGTATACTTTACTTCATAAGTGCTGTAATATCTGCTCCATTTTTAATCTTACTTTTCTGCATTTACCGTTTGCATTGCAGTTGCCTTCGGATTATATCCGTTTCCGTTCTTTGCGTCCTCTCGCCCTCGGTTGAATTCGTCCTTTGCTCCACAGGCACCCAGTGTCAGGATGATCATAGCAGCAAGGATGGCGGCAATAATCTTTTTCATGATGTCATTTTCCTTTCAAAAATAATTTTGTGTTGTCGTGTTATTTACTTTTCTTAGAAAAGTTATTTCTCTTTACGAGTTTTTCAAACTCTTGAATTGCTTTCCTTTGAGATTCAATGATTTTTGGCATATCATTGTTAACAAAATCTTGCAGTTCTTTTAGCTGTTCTTTGTATGTTGCTTTTTTACGTTTCATCTCCATTCCTCCATTTTTTCGCAAAATAAAGGCACTTTCCTTGCAGAAAATGCCTTTAAATTTTATTTGATTATTTGTAATTTACTTATGTCTTTGCTTTGTTGGGTAACGACGTCTTTTATTGTGTTCACATCTCGTTTTATATTTTCAACGTCGCTTTCCATTTTATGAAAGTCAGGAAGCCTTGCGAATCCTTCAGCCAACAATTGAATGTTTGGCTTAATTTCATTTTCCATTGTGAGATTGACTCTATTGATGTCTTGACGCAATGCCTCCGTTTCGGAAGTTATTCGCTTTTCAATGCTGTCCATGCCTTGCAATATGGCTTCCAGCATTTCCCTTACGTCTGACTCTATCGTGATCACCCCTTTATGAATTTGTAGTTATCCATATTTTTGTCTACAAAAATTCCAGTCAATTTGCGGGCTCCGTCAAACTCACACCTAATTATGCCTCCGTCAGTTTCAAAAGCAATTCCAATTCCATCATCATGGGACTCAAGCATGACTATTTCCCTTCCGAGATCATGAATTGCATTATAAACTTGTTTTAGATTTACTGACATTTGCCTCAACTCCTTTTTTCTTTTTCCCTTTTATTATACCTCCTTTTTCTTATTTGAGCAAAGCCCTTAATGATACCCACAACAAATTTCCGTTGTGGGCATGATAAAGGTTTCGCTTACTTAATTCTCCATTCGCCAACGTTGTTTCCGTTGCTGTCAAAGAGCATACCATGCTCATAGCCGCAAGTGATTTTTGCAGGAATTGTTCGCAAGACTTTTTCAATCTCGCTTGCGAGTGCGTACTTGTCCATAAACGCATCCTTGCTTTCGCTTCTGAATGCGTCGTTGTCAGTGAAGATTTTCACCTGAAACATATGTTATTTACCTCCCTTCTCAAGCTCAACCGCAATATACGTCATTGCAATTGCGTTGGACAGCGAGATGATGATGCCGAGAATCGCAAAGAATGTCGTAATTGCGGCACACCTCCACGCAAGCATCAATGTCAGAAATACGGCGGCACTCAGTGCAGCCATACAGAGGCACAGATTTTTCATTTCGCTTTCTCCTTTCGCTTATTTATCCAGCCAATTAGCAATAAGGCTATGGCAATAATTATCCATTTGGATTTCGTTTGTGCAGCTTTTGAGATGATTCTCAATCCGTTCAGTGATGGGAATCCCAAATGCGGCAAGCAAACGGATCTTCTCGCGGTAGTATGCTTTCATTTTTGCAAAACTCCTTTTGGGCATAAATAAGGCACCCTTGCCCATGGAGCATGGGTGCCTATTGTGTTATTTCTTCTTGCTGTCAAAGCATGCCATGACTAACTGATGTGTGCAGTAAATGGCACAGTGCTCACAGTTAAGCCACATACCTTTTGTGCAACAGCACTCACAGGAATATCTGAAAGCCCTGAGTGCTTGCTCTTTGTTCATGGCGTCATACTGTAAGTTTACGCCAATTTGCTCGAACTTGTTCATTAAAATACCTCCTTCTTCATGTGAATGAATGGAGTATGTTTATTGCACATACGCAAGCCCTAAGAGCCTAAGCCGCTCTCACTCTTTGCTCTGCTGATATTCTTTCGCCGTCAACAGTCGGCGTTGTTGCTTATTTGGTGTAAATATGCTCATCCCCATCAAAAGAGATGACATATTCTGTGTCATTGCACTCTACCAATTCAGCAGATTTAATAGTTTGTGCTTTGACATACTTGCCATAGGCTACAAACAAGACGCATACCACCACAAGGGCAAGCACACGCATGATATTCTTTTTCATAGCATCCCTCCCATCTTTTGGCAACTTAGTTCAGTGCATTTACACCTATCCACTCACACCACGTGGAGGTGTTACCATGTGAGCATAAGGGGGCATGAACCCCCTATAATTTTGTACTGTTGGAATTAAGCGACAGCAGCAGCCTTCTTCTCAGCTTCTTTCGCCGCCTTCTTCTTCTCAGCAGTCTTTGCACGGCGAGCCTTGCGACGCTCTTCTTTCTCTGCTTCCAGCTCTTCCCATGTCTTAGCATCCTGTTCGGCAACGATACCACCCATAGCAAGCTCCAGCTTTGCACGGAAAGAATTGAATGTTACACGAGTGCATACAGTGGTGCAAGAGTCCTCGAGCTTTTTAAGCTCTGCGAGCTTAATCTTTGCCGCTTCATAGTCAGAAGTCAGCTTTTCCACGTATTCGGCACTCATACCGTCATTGACTTCCTTGAGCTGGCTACGGAAATTCTTGACAATACTGTCCTGCTTAAGAGCTTCCCCGGCAAGGGGCTTTTTGGTTGCAATGACGCAATCTGCGAGCACGTCAAGCATAGACTGATTCTTGCAGATAGCATGACCGTTGACTTCACCGATGCAGTCAAGAAGCATCTGGATTGCCTTCATCGCGTTGCTTGTGAGCGTTGCATCAACACTCGCATTTTCGCCCATGTGTGCAGTGTTGTTGCGTGCAGAAGCATAGCGATAGAGTGCTTCATATGCTACAGTTTCGGCGAATTTCCAGCTGGAAAATTCATCCACGCCGACCTTTTCGGCATCGAGTTTCGCCTTGCTAGAGTTAGCGATGGTCATGTTGTCCATGAGTGCATTTGCAATAGTTTTTTTCATAATAACCTCCTAATTTGTGGTAAGTCACAACCTATTATTTTTGTAGCTATGTGCTACTATCTAGGAATAATCTATTGATAGTTATCCCCACATAGTAGCACACAATACAATGTATTATGTGCTATTGGTGTATAATATGTATATTGTCACTAATATTTATACAATACCCGTTCATGCTGTCACCATGAACATATACATATCAATCTATCACAATATAGTCAGATATCACCTATATTTATAGATAACTGTCCACATATCGCTATCGCCTCACTATTATATAATATCCTAATAGCCCTACTTTATCCCCGTGTGTGGGATATTGCTTGCCATGTGGGAACGTTGTTACCATATTCTCCTAAAAATAGGTAACTAATGATTATGCTCATATGTGCATAACAAGCCCATTTCACACAACGCCGTTTTGGCTTGACTCGCCTTTTTGTGGCAGGTTATGGAATTTTCAAGGATCAAATTGCAATGGTAACTTTTGACTTTTTCAAGTCTTTACCAAAACGACGGTTAAAGGTTCAAGAATTTTGACTTTTTCAAGTCGTTCAGAATTCGTCGAACGTGTTCGCCGTTTTGTTTTTGTGTGTTCCTCTTTGCACTCTTAATATACCGCTATCAAGCTGAAAAGTCAACAAAATAGATATTTTGCTAATTTCCTAAAAATATACCATATATAGTGGTGTGGGGGCACTTAAAACTACAAGATATAGTGTTTTTTGTCCGAAGACCATAGGGTGATTATCCTATACACTGACTCGAAAATGACCTTAAATTTATCATATTTTCACCTACATTTCACATGTGTTTGCCATATCATAACTCGCCACATAAGCCACACAAATATCACACAAGTGCTACACATTTATTCCACTTCTATCTAAAACTGCCCTAATTCTCCTCGCAAATAAAAGCCCACGTAACATTTTCGCAAAATATATTTAACACTTGTTAATTATCTCCATCACCTATTTAAGCAAGCTACTCACATGCGAACAGTACATTATTTCTGCTTAACAATTACTTAATAAATAGCACTTTTTTGCAATAATTTTGCAGTAACATTGTAATAAATGCACTATTGCCTTATAATATGCGTACTTCGAGTGCTATATTAAGAACTATGTAGCCATATAAGCGTTACTCCATCCTCACAGTCCATTTCTCACCTCAAAAATCCCATATAAATGCCCACTTTCGGAGCATAAAACTATTTACTTATGTAGTTTTACTCTATTAGCATCACAACCTCTAAAATCATGCATATATGCCACATTTTTAACCCTTAGAATTGATAATCTACAAATAGAGAATTGTTGGCAGGCAGATTTACACAGTTATATAGGCGTTTAACAGCAGAGGGGCTCAAAAAAACGTATATCAGTTATGTAAATATATAATATATAATATAAATAATATATATAAATATAATCACTCTCCATGCTATAAACCTCAAAATATATGCATGTTGTTGTTTAGCGATCTTTGGTAAGGGGGTGTGGGGGATACCTTTCCATCGCAACGTTTCAACTTAGAGGCGCGTAGCAACGAGAAGTTGAAATGCTGGTGGAAAGGTAATCTTCCCCACTATAGTGTTATGCTTCTAAGACGGCTATGTAGCACGTTATATATAATTTATAATATATAATACTATCTATTATTAAATATAATAATATCCTATATAATATATAATATATCTAATATATACATCTTCTCTCCATTGCACTGTATCCACCGCTGCGCGGCGGAGCCTGTATTCCGTGCTATGCGTCGCTTCGCTCCTACCGCACGGTTGGCTTTTGCTAACTTCGCTACGCTCGTTAACAAAATCCAGTATTAGAACATGCACTCTTTTTCTTTTATTTATAGGTATTGACAAACTAGTTATCTTATGATATAGTAGCTACAGTACAAAATTATAGTATATATAATATAATAATATATAATATACGTTACATTGCTATTTCAGCTCATTTCTGATTTTGTACACGTTTTTATACCCTTTTTATTAAAAAAAGAGAGGCATTTAAACACATGTAAAACACATGGATGGACATTACGGTTTGTACAATTCGATGCGAAGCATCGGGGGGGTGCCCCGAAAAAATCTAACCAATGTAAAACGCATGTGAATAAGAGATTGGCAATTTTTTAAAAAAGTACAAGTTTTTTAAAAAATACATGTACAAGTAGCAATCAAACACAAGTAAAAAGGCATAAGGAGGTAAATTTATGGAAGTCAAGATTGTAGATGCCCTACCGGGGGCAGGAAAAACTAGTGCAGCAATTAATTATATTAACAGCACACCGGATGATATAAGAATTTTATACATTACACCATTCTTAGATGAAGTACAAAGAATTATTAATTCTTGTCCAGAGAAAAAATTTAAACAACCAGAAATGCACGGATCAAAACTAAATGATATCAAGCAGCTATTTAATAAGGGTTATAACATTGTGTCAACACATGCACTATTTTTAAAATTTGATCAAGAGATTATTGACATTGCACGGAGCTATGGGTATGTACTTATTATGGACGAAGTTGCTGACGTTGTTCAGGAGTTAGATATTACAAAAGATGACCTAGATACACTACTAGAAAAGTATGTTGAAATTGTAGACGGACATATGCTTCATTGGACAGCAGAAACATATAAAGGGGAATTTGAAAAATACAAAAAGCTTTGTGAGCTTAACATGGTGGCTATATATGGAGATTGTGTCCTTCTGTGGTTATTTCCTGTTGAGGCATTTAAAGCATTTGATGACATTTATATTTTGACTTATATGTTTGATGCGCAGTTGCAAAGATATTATTATGATTATCATAATGTTGAATATAAATATATTTATGTTGCTGGAGATTCTTTGGACACATATCACTTCACAGACGAAGAAGTGATTTATTCTATTCCAGATTACAAAAGTTTAATTCATATTATTGATGATGATAAACTGAATAGAATTGGATTTGCTGACAATTCATTATCTAAAACGTGGTATTTTAGAAATAGAAATAATGATTGTATGAAGCAAATTAAGAACAATCTTAATACTTTTTTTCGTAGAAGAATGAACACTCCGTCAAAAGCAAATCTGTGGACAACATTTTCTGATTATAAGAATAAGCTAAGTGGCGCAGGATATTCGCGTGGATTCCTAGCATGTAACGCAAGAGCGGTTAACACCTATAGAGAATGCTATGCAGTTGCTTATCTGCTTAATAGATTTTTTAGTCCTGTGCTAAAGAATTTCTTCACACAGAATGGAGTGCGCGTGGAGGAAGATGCCTATGCTCTATCAGAACTAATCCAATGGATTTTTAGATCTGCAATTCGTGATGGAAAAGAAATTTGGCTCTATATTCCTAGCAAGCGCATGCGAAACCTACTTATTGACTGGATTGGCGTGGATAAACCAGAAGATTTAAAACTTGGGAAGAAGATGATTGAAAATTAAAACTGACAGTAAGAAAACAATAAAATCATATAAACATCCAAATGAAAGTGAAAAATATTATAACAAGTTGTTAACTCTTGGGGCACAAGAAGCGCTTGATGTAAACAATACATAATTATAGGAGGGATAATTGTGGCACAACTTTATAAGATGACACTATATGTATGTGACTTAGAAAACAGTTTATCTTTGGATGAGATCAAAACTTTAATTGATCAAGATGCGTTGAATGGAGTTTCTGTAAATTGTGCTTGCCATTTTGCAGATGAACAGACTGGCCCACAAGTTGAATGGAATGATGATATTGATCTTAATTATCTTGACTGCCCCACGTCTGCTTGGGAGAAATATTTTCAGTAAATTAGGAGTAGGTTAATATGGACAATGAATTTGGACGTTATACAGATGCAATTATTTATGATTTACAGTCTAGTAATTTCTCCAATGAATATTATGATATGACAAATATTCAACGGCTAAAATTTTTGAACAGAGTGCTTGAAATTCTTGGATATTATGCTGGATATGATGTGGAGGAGGATTAAGTTATGATGACGTTATTATTATTGCTTAGAAGTGTGATTGGATTAATATTTGTAATTGGATTAATATTTGCTTCAGGATATATAGGTTTTTATTGGAATTTTGATTCCAAGTCTGATAAGCCAATAGGCGTGTATAAAATCATATTTAAATATGGTATTTGTTACCCTGTTCAAGTCTTTAAACTAGCAAATTCTACATATAATGTGATTGGTTCAGTCATTTTAACAACATTAAGTCTAATAGTTTATCCCAGTTTTGCTTTCGTTAGTATTCTACTATTAATTGTCATAAGTGTATTATTTGGATTTGATTTAATATTTAGAAAAAAGGACAAGGAGAGTTAATGATGAAAGACGTCTATAAGGTAGAAATTTCTGCTAAAGATTATCCTATAGGTTGCACTGATTTAACTATTGATTTTAATAAACCAATTAATACAGAGAAAATTATTGGAAATGCGAAAGTCGCTTTGATCAGTTCAGGCGATGTAGTATGGATAGGCTATGATGGAGATACATATAAACTAGGAGATAAATATAAAGATTTTAATGCAATTATATCTTGTGTATATTATGAGCCAAAGCCATGGTGGAAATTTTGGAAGAAGAAAAAAATATTTGGATATGAAATTATGTTTCTATAAACTATAGGGGGTATTTTGAACTATGTTTGAATTAACTAAATCATTTAAGGACTATAAGTTTCCACACACTCTACATCAATTTAAAGACTTGCCGCTTGCAATTAAGTATCGGTTCCAACGTGCATTTAGAGGCTGGGCGGATTATGATGTTCTTAGTATGGACACATGGTTTATGGAAGTAATTCCACAAATGCTACAATATCAGCGTGATTGTAAAGTTAGCACACCAGTTTTGGATATTGACGCAAGCTATGAAGAAAATAGAGCAAAATGGGATCAGATTCTTGATAAAATGATTTTTCTATGTCAAGAAATGAATGAAGATACATGCTCAAAGAAAAACGAAGTTACTGAAAATTATGTCCGCGATATTAAAAATGGGCATGAAGCAAAACTTGATGATGAAATGTGGTGGGAGCGTCAGCAGGAAATTGATCAATATCGTCAGCAGTGTCTCGAATCATTTTTTAAATATTTTACAAAATATTTCCATAGCCTATGGATCTAAACTTAAGGAGGAATTAAAATGAAAACATTCGTTAGAACTACGCGAATTACGCCGGAAGAGAGAGAGTCACACCTTTGGTATGATCCATTTTATAAAACATGGACAATGGAAACGAGCATTCCAAAGCATTTTAATAAGGCGATAAAAGTTGGATGGGAACCAATTTTACAGGGAGTATATGAGGATGGTACTGTTTGCTGCATGACACTTGTTGCATCGGAGCGCGGCATTACCATTAAGACTCCAAAGAAGCGTGAAATGAGCGAAGAGCATAAGGCAAAGCTTTTTGGCGCAAAAAACGTAGATTTAGACGACAATTTTGAAGATGAGATTTAATATGTATAGTTACTATACTTGATCATTACAACATCAAAAAACATAAATATATATGATAAAAATCATACATTTTTTGATTTGGAGGAGATAATACGATGAGCAGCAAGGCAACAATGGAAGATTTTGCGAGAATGTGCCATTCTTATCACGATTGTATTGGCTGTCCGTTGCATGACAAAGATTTTCTATGCATGATGGATGATGCACTTGCAATGGATGATTTTTCTAAACTTGATTATATGAATAATGCCGTATATGAGTGGTCTACCGCCCATGATTTAAACAAAGGAGATTGAATAAATATGTTAAATTGGACAGCAGAAGATATTGAGTATCTGAGCAATGTGATGTTGCATCCATATACAAAAGCGCTCACAGAGGAAATGGCAGAGCACGATAATGAATCTTATGAGATTTGTAAGAAGATGATACTACAAATGGCGGATTTAGTTAAAGTAAGAATTAAAGAGTTAAATTACAATGAAACCAGAGACAGAATGTTCTTTATTACGTTACTTTGTAATGAATTTGAATTTGATAAAGATGTACTTGATAAGGTCTATAAAGAATATTGCGAGAATTTTGATGCACTTAATAAACATCTGATTACAGAGGAGGATGGAAAAGATGAATAACCCATGTGAATATTGCCAATACAATGGGGCATATGCATCCATTATTAATCCTTGTGAGAATTGTCCGAATAATTATTTTATGATTAATGGCACATTTCCAATTGTACAGCCACTTCGTGAAACAACAGATCATGTAACCAATAAAACTTATATAACCACTACTACAGGTTGTAAAACGAATAGCAATGGTGCAAAAATTAATGATGTATTTACAACTGATCTAACAACTGATCTACCGACTGCAGATGAATACCGTAAATCTATTGGCGTTCCATATGATTATCAATATAAATGGTCAGAACCAAAGTATATTTGTCCAAAATGTGGCGGTGGAATGTGCAAGAATAAAACTATGGTTCTTGCAAGTAACCCTCCTCAATATCAATATCAATGCGACAAGTGCGGACATGTGGAATATCAATTTGGGTGAGGTGCATTATGAAGAAGAAAATTAATTGTCCAGCGTGTGGTGGGTCTGGTTTTTTGGCAAAGTTTAGTAGCTACTCTGTTTGGAGTGAACGTTGTGAACAGTGTAATGGAACTGGTGAAATTGAAGTTCCTTTTACCATTGGTGATAAAATTCGCAGCATGAGTGATGAAGAGATTGCAATATGGTTGAATGCACATGTCACTGATACAGTATGCGATCTTGTTTGTGGAAATGATTGCGAAGCAATGGCGACATATGATAAAACGTTTGATGAAGTGTGTAAAGATCTGATAAAGAAAAAACTTGCGAAGGAGTGGCATTAATGATGAAGATTGGTTATATTCAAGAATATGATTTGGAGCTCAATCCACATCTGACTGAAAGATTTAAATTTAGAGAAGCGTCTTTCACTAGAAGAATTTCAAGTCGAGGCGATAGAGTCTACTCGAAGATGCTGTTGTATCCTGTTGATTATGAAGAGATCGTCGATAATGCTAATATTATGAAGAAAAATAGCAAAATTATTCTAGTTCGTGAGCCATTTTTACTTGATGATGAATTAAGAGAAAAAGTTGTTAGTTGGGTTGAATGGGCAAATCAGGCAAAACCTAGTGAGTATGACCCATTTGCAAAAGATGATTAACAATGACTGGTCTGACATACAAAGAACTTAGAAATCTTAATATGACAACAAAACAAGTAATGTTGGGGAAAACTCCATCAATCCAATATAAATGGCATACAAAAAATGGTAATTGTGTTGCTGAATTTAAAATTTGGGATTGGTGGGATGGTAAAAATATTAGCGATCTCGAAATCAATGAAAAGTATAGAGGACTTGGATTATCCTATCAACTTTTAGATTATGCTACAAAAAGATGTGGTGCTAAAAATTTAGCCGTAAAGAAAAGCAATATTATAGCAAAACATGTTTATGACAAGTACGGATTTCAAGTCACAGATGAAGATAACGCATATTATTATATGTCGTTAGGGGATTACAATGGGATAAGTAATAGAAGTATTGATTTGGGGAGGTGTTACAATGAGTGAATGGAAAGCAGTTGAAAGAAAACTTTTTCATATTCTGTGCGGCAATGCACAACTATTAGAGTGTCCACAATGTGGTACATTATCAGTTGTAGATTTTGCGTATTGTCCGGGGTGTGGTAAAGATATGCATGTCCCTGAAGACAGGCGTTGTAAAATGCATATTGATTCAAATAAGTGCCAATATGCTTGTGTGATGCAATCGTATGTGCCTTTAACAGAATCTGTATATCTTAAACCAGAAGATATGCCAAGTTTTAATGATCTTATAAACGAAATGTATAAGTATAAAGAAATGTATGGGATGTGATAAATATATGCAAATGATAATGTATGCTGAGGTAAGAGAAAATGGTGCATGGAAAAAGGTTGGTAATATTTTTCCAAGCGCATTTATTGAAATGAATGATAAATTAACTGATAGGGTTTGTGATGAAAGAAATATTTTTTTATATGAGCTATTTGGTTGGGTCACAAATCAACTAAATGGTTATACAGTAATTAATCCAATTAGTGAATTGCGAGGCTTGCCAGACGATGCATCTGATGCAATTTCGAGTAATCATTATTTTCGTTTTGGAGGCTTTGCTTCATATGTAACTCTTAATGAAATGCTTAATTATAATTGGGATGCAACAATTTCTCATGTTGGTCGTATTCCTGAGAAGGCTTATGTGCATTGGAAGAGAGATGGTGTCGCCCCCACTCGTTGGGATAGACACATTTCTGGTAAAGACAAACAAGTAGTTACCTCTTTCGTTATGGATGGCATTCTAGATGGAAGTATCCCACGTGATGAAGGGATCAATTATTGTGTTATTGTTGAGTATGATCCAAAGAGCTATAAGGAATATTGCTCTTTTTTCTGCGATAATGCTCTTCCATTGCTTGTCGGTCTTGTGCCAAACGGTGGAAGCTACAAGGATGTAAGAGTTGTTTATACATTCATTGATTAAATGCCATTGACATTTGTGAAGTTTGTGGTATAATAGGCTTGTTCAAAAGGACAATACAAAATTATTGTCGTAGGTGGTGATATTTATTGGCAAAACAGCAAAAGAATCAAACTTATGTACTAAAAATTCATAGTGGCTACTTGGCAAAGCACAATTGGCATTTAACCCTAAAATTGAATGAAATCAGAAAGCAGCCGCAAATGGTTGTTAGTTTGGGCTCTTCTCAAGTGCTAAGATGGTTGACAGAGCTGCAACACAAAGAGGAAGATGACAAAACAGCTTCTAAAATTAAAGAAGCTATTCAAAAAACGAAGAAATTGGACAATACGCCAGAAAATAAGGCGCAAATCCGTAGATTGTACAATAATTTGTATCAAACGCAGTTTCAGCAAGATTATGTAATGCTTGTTATGGACTCTCCGGGAGATTACAAATATGTATGCAAGAACAAATTTAAGGCTACTATTGATTATGATGACGGCAATGAGCCACAAACCGTAACTTATGTTCGCTTACTTGGAACCGCAGGTTCTATTAAAAAGAGCACAATTATGTTTATCAACGAAAACTTGCATGACGAGATTATGAGTCGTATTAATAATGGGCGCTATCTCGGGCCAAAAGTTGATGAGAATAACAATCTTTTAGAGCCAGTAAAAACTTATAATGGGATGGAGCTCAATTACAAGTTTATTCCAGCAAAGTTGTCTGCATATTTTGCGCTGCAGTGCTCCGCTAGTATCACAGTAGGGTCATTTACTGACGAGAAAAGACCATGGCCACGTATCATTGTAGTAAAAGATGCAGAAACGCATTTTAACTACCCTGTAAGAATAGTTAAAGATACTGGGAATGAAAAAAATCCTGATTGGCCAAGTGTAAGCGAGCCACACGAAGAAATGATTGATTATAATGTTTCTGATGGCATGGGTTTTATTTCTCCAGAAATGAGTGGCAAGTGGGCAGAATTATTGGGAGAAGGTACTGAACCGCTCTCTGGATATAATACCAGATGCGCATTTTTAAAGGGCATGGTATTCACGGTGCCTTTTGTTCAGTTCGCTGAAGAAGTGGCACACACGTATGAAATAACTGATGCGTGGGGAGATAAAAGGGACGTAAGGGATGCAGATTTAATTCTGACAACTTCTATGTTAAAGCTATGGGATTCTTACGCAGGATGTGAAGATTATGTTCGCAATTGTAAAGAGAATGAATATGATTTTTGCATAGCCAAGAGTGCTCCTCGTGAGCTGCGAAATGTTCATACAACAAATTATCAGTATTTGCAAGATTTCAAATTCACAGACGAGCAAATTGATGAGTTGGTTGCACCAACGGTGACAAAAATCAAAGAATGTCTTGGCTTGGATTGGAGAAAGTTAATTCTTTATATGTGCGGGACTGGGCTTGATGAAAATAATGTTGAGCATATGGAGCCCATGTGCAAAGCAATTATGGCAAATACAGAGCTAATCAAAGACCCTTATGTGCGTTCTAAGGTTAGTAGGATGATCCAAAAACGCATTAAAACTGCAAAAATAGGGGTTCTAGATGTTGAAGGAGATTATGCAATTATAGGAAATGACCCATATTCACTATTACAGAGCATGTTTGGGTTAGATATTACAGGCTTGTTACATGCAGGGGAATGCTATCATCGCTTTTGGATTGATAAAAATGTCAATGAGATTGTCGCCTTCCGTGCACCAATGACTTCAATTGAAAATGTTTGTAAGCTTAATGTTGTTGCCAATCAAGAGATGAGAAAATGGTATAGATATATCAAAACTTGCTGTATTCTTAACAGTTGGGACACTACTGCTATCAGATGCAACGGCGCTGACTACGATTCTGATAGTTTCTTCACAAGTGATACACATGTGCTTATTGAGGCGTTTGAATACAAGCCAACATTAATGTGTGTGCAAGATAAAATGCCAAAGAAGGTTCCAGTAGAAGAAGATTTTATTACTTCAGACATTAATGGCTTTGGAGATTCTATTGGAAGTGTAACTAACAAAGCAACAAATATGATTTCTTTGAGAGAGAAGTTTGAGCCAGATAGCGAAGAATATAGGCGACTAACTGATAGAATCAACACAATGATGAATTATCAACAAAATGCCATCGATCGCATTAAGGGGGTTGTTGCTAGGCCAGTGCCAAAAGAATGGCTAGAGACAAGAATGCACAAGCCAAAGTCAGGCGACACGCCTGAAATATTGCATGATAAAGAAATTGATACGAGAATAGCAGCAAATATAAAGCCATGGTTTTTTATTTATAGGTATTCTCAGTTAAAATCAGAACTTGATAAATACATGAAATCTGTAAGATCAAATTGTAAAATAAGGTTCGGCAAAACCTTAGAAGATTTGTGTACATCTGAATACTTGACTGACGAAGAAGAAACATTTATCTATAATTATGAAAAATATCTTCCTGTTAGTAGAGCTCCCGGCACAATGAACAGAATTTGTTGGAAGATTGAGGACGAGTTTAAGACGACAGATGTGCTGCCAAACGTGGATTTTGATGCTTCTATTTTAAAGAGCGATGTGGAATATTCTCAGGAAGAATTTGATGCGGTACAAGCATTGTATGAAGAGTATAACAGCAATATCCAAGTCTTTTTAAAAGGTGTTAAGAAAAATGATGTTGGCAAAGAAGAAAGAGACCTTGTAATGTCTCAATTTAAGGATACATTTTCTGAAGAATGCGCTTTTGTGTGTGAGAATAAGGAAGTACTCGCTAATATTGTTGTCGATGTTTGTTATACGTCTAGTAAGAATAAATCTTTTGCTTGGGATGTTGCTGGCGAACAAATTTTTAAAAATGTATTAAGAAATAGTGGAAATAAAATGCAATTTCCAATCAAAGATGAAAATGGTGACATAGAATTCTGTGGTAAAACATTTTCCTTGTATACTAAAGAATTTGGTGGTGATGAACATGATAGTATTGAATGAGAAAAAATATGCAATGAATCTGTTACTTGGTAAAAATCAGGACGTCAAGTCGGCCATTAAGAAGATTGGTTATATTACTAGATATAATTCTCAAATATTGGGGAAAGACGATAACGAGAATTATAATTCCACTGTTGCATGGATGACAAAACATCAAATTAATTTTGATGAAGCAAGTTATTCAAATGTTATTTCAAACGCAATTAAAGGAGCAAAAAAGCGAGCACTTTATGAGTTAGATGATATTGTTATTACTCAAAATGAGCTGAAAAAGATAGAAACTTTAAACAATATCAGAGCAGAAAAAATGACGTTTGTACTCCTATGTATGGCAAAACAGCAAGCAAAAATCAATGATTTTTATGGGACATCGTCTAATTTTACAGGTGGTCTTGTTAGATATACTGTTACGGAGCTGTGCAAAATTGCAAGAGTATCCGTTCCTGCAGATGATAGAGAATATATTCT